>Ga0206849_1005_pt2 | contig 66898 bp, 63 predicted proteins | sample Alteio_BWOrgCont_15_FD_152892 | JGI IMG/M metagenome (GOLD analysis project Ga0206849, IMG submission 152892) | Enriched cells from forest soil in Barre Woods Harvard Forest LTER site, Petersham, Massachusetts, United States -... | ecosystem: Environmental > Terrestrial > Soil > Temperate forest >...
CTCATCAAATTCCAAAAGAGGATTTTTTGAGTATACTGTTGGGCAGATTAGCAAAGATAACGTGAAAAGCAATTTTTTTCCAAAGCTCCGAACAACAACTATTCCCCTGGCAAGGAATATCGATATTATGCTTGTTTTTTTAAGTATGCATGACCTTACAATTGTCGATGTACTTTCTGTAGTGGAGCCACAAACAAACGTCTTTGCCAAGTAAAGAAGACGTAACGATGACTGCCTGACAACTTTCTCCGAGCGATACTTTATTGCGACACTGAGAATATATGCTGTGATTGAGTGATTTTAGCAGGGTTTTTTAGTTCTTCTTATGCTTGCACTGAGCATCATGACTTGTTAAGATTTACTCAATCTTATTGATACTCTATTCATTGTAGCTAAAAAAAGGAAAGTACGATGACAAAAAACATAGGTTTACATTTAGCCGTTATGTTGTTGATGTGCAATTTTATTTCGGATGTGCAGCCCATGGAAAAAGATGACGGAGGTATTTGTCCATCCTATGTTCTAGAAGAAGAGGAGTCATCAAGTGTTCCCAATTCTGTCATGAGTACGCTTAAAAAAAATTTACTCAAAAACCCGGAATTTATATTGCAGGAATGCTTAACTTTGCAGAAAAATTTTAGAGAGGAATTGGAAAAGAGGCTGCACCTAGAAGAAGAGTCAGTGCAAGAAGAGGGAGAGTCAACATCTTCTTGTTCTAATCCCACTACTAAATTTCTAGAGAGAACTCGTCTTTATGAAGATTTAGTGAAGAGTTATGAAGAACGCTTTCCTATTTTCCTCTTAAGAGAGTGCACTCTAGATAGAGGTGGTATTTGTGCCCTAAGAAGGATTGATCATCTCAAAAAAAATAATAAATTTGAAAAAGAAGCAAGCGCTGCTCTTGCAAAAAAGCTCAGAAAGGCAAATTGGGTTACGCTCTTTAAATATGGCAAGGGGGCCGTTAATTATACCGATTTTGGTTCAGGAGATTTATTCAGTCCGCTTATAATTGCCTTAAGAGCTTTGTCAATATTACCAAGAGATGTCCATCCTTCTTTAAATATTAATCTCATAGATAAAGAAAATGCAGCGTATGTTAGAGTGCTTGATGCGCTTAAACTTAAAAGTAGGCATGATGTACTCCTTCAGCAGAGTAATAAGTGGGTTACTACTATAGTTTCCCTGAGTTTGGACAGTTCAAACAAAGACTCTTATTCAAAACAAGGTGGTGAAAGTATTGAAGCTACTTACAATGCGTCCGTGAATAAGTATCAACAGTTTCTTCGTTGTTTAACAACGAATTTCCCTGACGCGAACATAATAGTAACGGTTCATGCTACTGTTAAAGAGTATCTTGAATATACAAAAGAAGATATTACTATAGCGCCGCCAACCGTTATTACAGCGAGAGACATTGATGATCTCTCATGTGATGAAGAAACCAACACTGCGTATAGTTCTCTATGTGAAGATGCGGCCCAATACCCCAAATTGAAACCTAAAAACTTTTTGCTTGCCCGAGATAAGAAGGGCAAAATTCGGTTGATTAAAGATTATAAAAAATTCAATCAAAAATAGCTCATATTTTATCTAACCTTACAAAAGTTTGGGAGCCTGGTCGTTCTATAAAAAAGGTCTCAAGGGATAGAGCGATAAGCGTGAACAAAATCTTTTCCCCCGATTTCTGAGTATTTATGAACTAGTTTCTTAAACCGAGGTCGCGTTTGAGGGTGTCTGAGTATAGAGATTATTTTCTCTTTTTGAAGATTATTTATTTCGCTAGATTTTTCTCTAATATAGTAGGGTCTGTTTTTGCTGTTTTTAAGAGCGGATAAAGTAGTATACAATAGGTGGATGCCAGGGAGAGACGTTGGCATTAAATTTGATACAGAAAATTAAATAAAGGATTAACTTTTGTATGCAAGGCACATCTAGGATTTTTTGCAGCGGGCTATTATTGATCTCTTTTTGGTTGGCCGGCATGGAAATAGAAAAAAAAACAACTTCTTCAACAATCATGCTTTCTCATTCTCCTCCGCCGCTTATCGAACTGTGTAAGCAGTATGTGATAAAAGCATTAGCGCATTTAGCTCAGGATCCGAAAATAACGAAAAAAAAAGACCTAATTGCCCGCGAATTTCCTTTTCAGCAGGCACTAGCGCCATTATTAATGTATGGATTCACTAAAAATTTTAAGAATTTAATTGAGGGTGGGATTCTTGATGTACGATGGCATCCCCATGGTAAACATTTAACGTTTGGCAGTTACAATGAAGAGAAAAAGGGGAGCTTATTTTATTTTGATACTACTATCTGGCAAAGAAATGATGATTTTAACGTAAAATTATCACAGACTGATCTAGGAAATTATAAGCCCAGTGATCTATGGTGGCATCCTCATAAACAAGAGGTAGAGATAAAAGGTGAATGGAGAAAATCACTGACTGTTGGTGTTGACGTGGAAAAGGATAACCTCTCGCTAAAAATTTTGAGAACCATTCATAGCGAAAATGATCGAAGTCTGTCTTCACGGGGAGATAATTATTCAGTTGATGTTTCTCCGATTTTTTCTGAGTCATTTGTGATAGACAATAAGCAGGAAAAGCATCCTCATACTCGCGTTTATTGTAATTCTCCCCTAGAGGAGCTAGTGTGGGGACCTAGCGATTTACTGGCTGTAGTGACTCGGCACAATTATCTCATAGTCTATGCTATAGGAAAAGATATACTCTTAAAAAAATGTGAAAAAATTCCTTTTAAGAACAGTTGTCCTCCTACTTTTGAAGAGAAGAAAGATGTTATCTGTATAGAGGTGCAGGGGAAAGATGAGGATGCACAGCAAAGTTATATGACCGAGATAAATGCTAGCACAATCAGCTGTGGTAAAAGTTCTTGCCCTCTGACTACTCGATGGCTTCACCCTGAATCTGGACAAGAGCTTGGATTGTCAGAGGATAAAAAAATGCTTTATTCTTGCGACTGGGAGCGTGTAGAAGCGAAAGGTGCTTTCTATGATAAAAATAATCTATGGAAAGAGTACATTGTTTTACCCCAGGCTGCCAATTATTTTTGGTGGGGGCCTGATGGACAGATAATGATAGATTATGGTGATGAGCGGAAAAAGAAGATTTTTGGTAAAGATAAGAGCTATGCAGTCAATGTGAGTCCTTCTTTTCCTCTATGGGCTGCTTGTGCTTGGCATCCACGCTTGCCCTATGTGGCGCTCGCTGGGAGAGCGGAAATTTTTTTGATGTGTGTAGAAAACCCCGCGTTAGTTAATGAAAGCAAGTCTTTATCGCAAGCAGCACTAGCTCTTATGTGCTTTATTTCTCGACGCAAAGAAGGAAGAATAGCTGCCTGTCCACATAGTCCTTATGCTCATTTTGCTACTATTTTTCCTGATCATTTTGCTAAGGCGTCCGGGCTCAAAAAATTATTAGAAAAACGGTTGCGATTCTCGTGTGAAGGGTGTGATAAATTTACAGAAAATTCCTCTATTGCCGTGTGCTTAAATTGAGTTTAAAATCCTTGCTCCTGATCTTTGATTGGCAAGGGATGCACTAAAGCAGTCAAATGCTTGGTAAAAAAATGTATACTGAGTTTTTGAGAGAAAGGAAAGATTGAAAAAAAGGAGAGTCGTATGCGGCAATTTATTATTTTTATTATGTTCTTAGGGGGATCATTCTTGAGTGCAATGGAACCCTCTTCGCCACGGCGATCGAATCCATCCTCACCTCGACAGTTGCGCATTGCTGATCAAGCACATTCGGGTTTGGACAAGGCCACAGAGTTGGCGTTGGTATGTTGGAATCTGATTGATAACTCTTTAGCAAAAAGATATAAAAATTCTTGGCAATTAGAGAACCAAATAGTGGGTAAATTAAACGATGCTCCTTTGTCGGATATCGTAGAAATTTTTAAATCAGAGATAGGTGCTAATCCCTTGCTCAAGCGTCTAGTTGCGTATGCTATCATGAATTGTAAGCTTTCAGAGGTGCTGGAAAATCCTCATCAGCTCAAAAGTATCTGGCCAAAGAGCATGAATCCGGAAGAGCGACAGGTTTTTGCTGGACAGCTAGAGATGTTGTTAGCTGCGGCGCGAGGCCGTAATATGTATACAACGAGGATGATGGTTAAAAATACTCAAGGTATTATAGCCTTTGATAATGAGAATAATCTTAATTATTCCACAAAGAGTGATGGCCTTGTTGAATTTAACTGCAAAGAATTAGTACAAAAACGTGTACCAATCCCTTTTCAGTCATCAGTTCAACCTGTTTTAAGAAACTGCTGTGGCACAACAAGAGTTAGAGTGTTGGAATATCGCTCTAAGAGTGGACGGCCTTATTTTGGAACATGGTGTGATAGAAAACTTAGAAAGCCAATTCATACTACGGCAGGTCTTTGCAATCGTAACCCCTATTGTCCGCCGCTGGCAAATGAAGAGGGATCTATTTTTCTGGCTCTTAAGCTCAAACAAAAAAACCTTTGGCAAACACAGATTATTCGGTCTGATTTCTGGGATAAGGCGTGGGGTACTACAGGAAAAATCGAGGATTTTTATGCCAATCAAATGAGTATTCAAAAAGATGATCGCCATTTTATCTTGGGAGATCGATGGGGTAAGTTGTTTATACTTAAAAGATGTTTTGGTTGTTTTGGAAAGACAGCGGTCTTTTCTCATAGTAATGGTCTTTTAGATCTAAAATATGATGGGGACAAACAATTGTTGTGTACTGGCGGAAAAGAGACGACGCTCTATGATTTTTATACGCAACAAAGTTATTGGATCCACCACCATGAGGATGATTTTTTTCATGCTGCTCTTGTGGAGCCAGTGGGTCTCTTTGCTACAAGTAGCGAAAGAGAAGTTTTGCTCTGGGATTATCGTTGTGCAAAATCAATTATGAACTTAAGGGTACCGGCTGGTTGCATAGATTCATTAGATATTAGTCCTAATGGACTGATTGTAGCTGCTCGCTCCCAATCGGTCGCGGGACGTAATTGTTATAAGGACAATCTAAGCGAAGGCGAATCTTCATCCTCCTCAGGATCCAATAATAGTGCATCTATTTGGTTGTGGGAACTCCGCAAGGGTGGCAGAAACGATCTGGCGTATTTTATGCAAAATTGTAGTCCTAAAAAAGCTACTGAGTTGGTTGTAGCGCAGGCTTGGCACAATGAATGGGCGGCAAAACACTGTCATAAATCTACGCTTTCTGATTGCCCTAAGAAATTGAGAAGTGCTTATAAAAAATTAGGGATCTAGCTATGATCTGTCAAAAAGAAGAGCGCTAATAAGGTGAAGAGAGTGTGTAGAGTTTTTTTGATTTTAATGTGTTTCAGCACGATATCTCTTGAAGCCATGAAGTATAAAAACGCTGTTGATTCAACTAGATACTTATGCTTTACACCTTATTTATGGATGCCTCGTAGCTCGTTTTTTTGGAGAGGGAGCGGCGTCTTAGGTGGTATAAGTATGCTCTGGTATGCATATTATCGAGCATCTCAGCAAAGAATATTTTTACCTGAAGGCGGTTATAGTATGCGTCAAACCCCTACAGTTGTTTTCGATATTGATGATACATTAATCAAGCGAAAGCTCTCATTAAGTAAAATAAAAAAATTTTATACTATTTTTAATGAGGCAGGGGAGGATAAGCCAGCATTGCGTACTGTTGTATGGTGGGCAGCACGACACTATCATCGTTTGATAGAATATGAAAAAAAATTTGATGATGAAAAAACTATTCACTTTATTGGCCAGCACCATCCCGTTTTATATAAAAAAACAAAAAATGGTACGACGTTTGTTGAAGAATTTCATGAAATAATTAGTAAGGATTTTTCTGTGCTCAACGATTCATTAAGCATAGTAGAAGAATTGCGTAGTAATGGTTATCCTGTGGCGTTGGCAACGAATCATTCTATCAAAACCTTTAATAATATTTCGCAAAAGGAGCCAAAAAATTTTTCTCCATCTCAATTTGTTACGGTGTTCACTTCAGACACCATAACCGCGCCTAAGGCTGAGTTAGGACTTATAAAAAAGCCCCAACTGTACTATTTTTATGCTTTGCATAATGACGTTCAGCGTTATTATGCAACACTTACACAAAGCCGAGAGGAGTCTGTTATTATTGTTATTGATGATAATAAAGCCAATGTACGTGCTGCTGCTAGTGCTGGCAATATTGGAGTCCGTTTTTTTTCTGCTCCGCAATTGCGCAAAGATTTAGGGCGTTTAGGGATAAAGATTGATCAATATGTAAAACAATAGAATTTTGCTCATCTATTCCACAATTTTTCTTTGCTTCGGATTGATGAAAACGCTGATAGGCCTAATGTTTTTTCTGCTCATTAAATTATTTTTGGGTATATCGCTAGAATTAATAGATTCAACAGCAATTTTGTATACGAGGCACAGCTCTGTTCTATCGTTACTTCCTGATTGATTTTTTTTCAGTATTTTTCTAAAGTCTTTCTTGATAAGGACGACTTAGAAAAACTGTTTAGAGATTAAAAAAAAGAGAGGGTTACTAGTATGAATTCTGTTCGATCAACAGCATTTTATTTTATCAATTGCCTTATCCTCATAAGCTCTTTTGTACCCTTGACAGGAGCTTTAAAAAGCGCTGCAAAACAGACTGTTAGTCATCTTGTGGTTACAAACTGCGGAAAACGTACCTATAGCACTGCTTTTGATAGATTTAAGGCATTGGCCCATGAAACTGCTGTTTCTTCAGAACCTGATGCAACTAAATTCTATGAATCCTCTCTGGCCTCTCTTGTTGAAGATAGAAAATTAGATTTTAACGCGCTTGATCAAAATTCTTGTACGCCGCTCATGTATGCAAGTGCTTTGGGCGATCCTCGTGTTATACAGCCTCTCTTAAAAAAATCTAATCTTGCTGTAACTGATGCTAATGGAAATGGTGTTTTGCATTATGTTGGAAAATTATGCGATTATTCAGCTCGTGATAAGCGCCAAGAGATTGACAGGTATTGTAGGGCTCAAACTAATGTGCCTACTGCAATTTCTCTGTTAGTAGAGGCGGGTGCTCTATTGGATCACCAAAATAATTCTGGGGAAACAGCTTTGCATGCGGCTTCAACCGATGCCATCATTTATGATTTAATTGCTAAGGGCGCCCGTTCTGATATTGCCAGTAAAACCTGCGTGTGGTGGCAAGAAGGAGAGCATGATAGATATGCTATTGAAAATTATGAAGCTCGACTTAGTGCAAGCAGAAAGATTTGTGACGCTTATCAAACACAAGTTGCTGATCACAAGAAGGGGAGTGTTGTTCTTGCCGTTGCAACGTGCGCAGCCATATGTACTGTTCCCATAACTCTAGCTGCCTTTGGTGCTGGTCTTTCGCTTTTAGGTGCTCCCCTGGGCATTGCACTCGTCGCTGCAGAATACTATGCAGATAAAAAAATAGATTACTTACAGCAGCAGCATGATAAAAAGGTAGCTCAATGGAAGCGTGATGTTGAAGTAATGAACAATCCACGTACCAAAAAAATATTTTTAAATCCTCTCTTTAAATGGATATTGCATGGTGAGGTTGGCAAAGTTGAGACGGCAATAAAAAGTCTGCAGGCCAATAAAATAAAGTCGAAGTATCAGGCTGAATCATCTATCACTGATCAAATTTTGTGTGGTCATGAACATGTTGTGTGTGCGGCTCAGCAAATCTATGGGGTAAGTAAGGTAGAGGGTGATGCTATTCTCAAACTATGTGCTGAGTATCATGGCGATTTTTAGTTAGAAAATGGATAATTATTGACAAGAGACCGGATATTGTGTTGTGATTAAAGCATTTTTATGCTATAGATAAAGCGGTGAATAATTGTTGTTTTATCTCTTATTTTAGAAAGGGAATCTTATGAAGAAAAGAACACTGGCTGGAGCATTATTGGTACTTGGTTGTATGGTGCAGGCTACGACTGTTGAAGTTGCCTATAGTCCAAATAGTCCAGAAGAATCACGTATTATTATGCAGGGAAGTTGCACCTTAAGCAAAGAATGTGGCTCTATTGAATTGGATCCAAATACTCGATTGACTATTGAACTTACCAAAGACGATAGTGACTTGTGTCGCCTTGATTGTCAACTAGAAGTTGATGGTAAAGTAAGAACGCTGCCTACTTTTGTAACACCAAAAAACGAAACTGCAACGCTTGCTCAGCATGATGAATTAGGTAATCCTACTGATGTTATCATGATTGCTGTTTCAGATAGTAACTAGCAAACGAAATCATCGCTCATTTTTAGGAATGGATTCTATGAAAAAAAGAACGCTTATTGGAGGTTTGGTGATACTTGGCTTTATAGCGCAAGCTACTAGAGTTGAAGTTGCCTACAGTCCTGAGAGTCTAGAAAATTCACGAATTGTTATGCAGGGAAGTTGTGAATTAGATGGAGAAAATTGTGGTTCTATTGAATTGGATCCGCATACTCGATTGACCGTCGAGCTTACCAAAGCTGAGGCTGATTTGTGCAGACTTGAGTGTCAGCTAGAAGTTGACGGGGACGTAAAAATGTCTCCCGTCTTTGTAACCGAAAAAAACCAACCGGCGACGATCAAGTTTGGTCGTCATGATGAATCCGCCAGCTATGATGAGATTCTTATGGTTACTGTTTCAGAATAAGCTTGTATCTTTGGTAGTTAAGTAATTAAACGATATAACCGAAAAAGCGTGCTTTGACACTTTCGGTTATATCGTTTCTTTTTTTATGGGAAGAAAGTTTTTATTAATATTCCCCTTCAATGAACGGTTCATCAAACGAATCTTCGATTAATTCAAGTGCTGGATCAAATTCAAATTCTTCACTGCTCTTTGCCGACTCGTTTTGATTTGATGTTTCTTCTGGAGCAGGTGAAGTATATTCGGGCATAGCTTCATGATACGCAGTGTGCGTTTCTATTTTTGATGCATCAGCTGTTGTTTCTAGCGCGTCCGGGCGTGTTTCATGAGGAATTGACGACTGCGTTGGGGTTGATGGAAGTTTGGTAGGAGCCGAAACTAAATCAGTTTTATGCTCAACCAGTGCAGAGCCGAGTGCTGCTTGAAGTGGGGTAGTTGTCACAGGTGAAGGTGGTGTGGGCCGAGGTGAAGTTGTTGATGAACTTACCGCTGTGCTTGGGGCTAAGTTTTGTGTTGCTGGCAAATCTTCATTGGGCTTGGCTGTTGCTGCTGGAGGAGTGGTGGGTAAAGCCGATGGGGTTGGTGCAGGTGCAGTGATATTTTGAGCCTTATCTGAAGTGGCTACGGGCACTTGGGTAACAATTTTGTTCTCTGCTGCTAACGTAGCAAGTACTGGTGCAGGAGTTGGATTTTGGGGTAGTGGAGCAGTTGCGGGTGTTGTAGTTCCCCCAATTGTTGGCTCGACAATAGTAGCTTGCGTTTTTGTCGCCGTAGTAGCAGGCGAGTGTGCTGCGATTGCGCAGCAGGAAATGACTAAACTCATTGCAATAAGATATATATTTTTCATGATTTTTCCTTTCATAAAAAGTGGGGTTAAAATGGTTGGTTTACTATGATAAAATAATAGGTAAAATAATAATTTTTTCCTATTTAATAATGCCTCTTTATAAATAGGATAGCAGATTTGTATTCTATTTTTCAATAAAAAACAGCAAAAAAGCTTGTTTTTTGGCTTGAGTTGGCTCTTTTTTGCTATTTTTCTGGATTGATCGTGGCCAGATGTGCCTCTTTGAGCTATACTAAAAAAGAGAAAAAACCCATTTTTATTAAAGTTTAGTATGCCGTATGAAATATGCAGTACTGGTTTCCGGAGGGGTAGATAGTTCTGTTGCTTTGCGCCTAGTGCGCGATCAGGGCCATCAGGTTACTGCCTTTTATATCAAGATTTGGCTTGAAGATGAACTATCCTATTTAGGTTCTTGTCCTTGGCAAGAGGACTTGAAATATGTTGAAGCGGTTTGTACACAGCTTAACGTGCCATTAGAGATTATATCACTTCAGCGAGAATACTGGGATGAAGTTGTTGGCTATGCCCTCGCAGAAGTCCGCTCGGGACGTACTCCTAATCCGGATATTTTATGTAATCAGCGTATAAAGTTTGGAGCATTTTATGGTGCGATACATAGCTCATTTGATAAAATTGCTACGGGTCATTATGCTGCGGTCCAAGAGCATGAGGGAAAGTTCTTTCTTGTACGCACTCCTGATCCGATAAAGGATCAGACCTACTTTTTAGCCATGCTCAATCAGCAACAGTTATCGCGTGCTTCTTTTCCATTGGGTGCTTATGATAAATCGGCAGTTCGAGCGCTTGCTCATCAGTTTGATTTGCCAACTAAACTGCGTAAAGATAGTCAGGGAATATGTTTTTTAGGCAAACTTAAATTCGATGATTTTTTGCGCCATCATTTGGGAACACTAAGCGGTCCTCTTATAGAGATTGAAACGGGAAATGTAGTTGGGACTCATGAAGGTTTTTGGTTTTACACTATTGGGCAGCGCAAGGGAATTGGCTTAAGTGGTGGTCCCTGGTATGTAGTAAGTAAAAATCCTCAGGAAAATAGGGTCTATATTTCAAAAAATTATTATGATGTCAACAAAATGCGTAACTCCTTTATACTTGAGAAACCTCATTGGATTAATTCTAAGCCTGTATTAGGGCAAAAAGTGCAGGTAAAGCTGCGCCATGGTGCTCAGTTGCATGAGTGTACTATTGATGAACAAGAAGGACAGAATTTTTTAGTGAACCTGCTTCATCAGGATCAAGGTATTGCGCCCGGGCAGTTTGCCGTTTTTTATGAAAATGAACTCTGTTTGGGAGGGGGTGTTATAGGGGAAATGGGTAAAACAAAAGTTTGAAAGCAGCAAATGTTGTTGGCTTTGTGTGCTGGATTAAGATATTATTTATATCTTTTGCTAGTTGTATAATTATAATTGAATTTTTATTGTTAAAAATGTTATTATTTGACTAAATGGGGCGTTGGTCTACAGGTAGTGTTGTGAAAAAAGGGGCAGTGATCATGATGAAGCTAAAGATTTTTTATCCTATGTTATTTTGTATTATGATGACAGCGTGGCTTGTTGGGATGAAAAAAGAGGATGTTAATCCTTCTAATCTTCCTGCTGCTGAAAGTATTACTCCTTCTAGACGACTACAACCATTTCAAAGGCTTAGTGTTGGTGGACGAGGAACGCCTTGGCCGGCAGAAACTATAGAAATACCTATGTATGTTGTACATTTATCTGGCACATTAAAGCATTTAGTCGAAGATATTCTTGCAGAGGAGGAGATGCCTTTAACGGGAGTTATGGTAGAGCCAGAGATTATTAAAAAATTTTTTGAATACTTTATCCCTCTGGTTCAAAAAACTGAGGAAGAGACAAAAAATCTAGAAGTTATAGAAAATATTAGCCAAAAAATAAGAGCATTGGTATATGCAGCGGCACGTCACGAGATTAAAAACCTAGAACAGCCAAAGACTGCTTTAGAACTAGGTTCAAAAGAACCGAGCTTGGAACAGATTGGCCTCTATGCTGAGTTAGCCGATTATCTTGATATGCCGCTGATATTGACGTCCCTTTGCCAGGGCTTTGCTGAAGTGATTAATAGTCCTGTATTAACCAGAGATGAACGAGTTGTGCTGGCTAAACAAATAATGAAATATATTAAAATTGCTGAAATTCGTGATTTAGTTCTAGGTTTTTTAACCGGTTATATTGAAGATTGTTGTGCGCGACTTAGTTTGCAAAAATTAAGAGAACCTTTTGACTTTTTAAATATTGGCCAGGAGGTGCGTTTTTATTCAGTTGTATTTAGCCCTGATAGTTTGATGCTTGCATCCGGTAGTGATGATGACATAGTTCGTATTTGGGAGGTAAAGACAGGAAAAGAGATTCAACAATTAAAGGGCCCGACGGCCATTAGCTTAACTCACCCTCCTACTACTATTCGCTCGGTGGCATTTAATCCTATTGAGAGCTCTATGATAGCAGCAGGAGATGATAATGTTATACGTATATGGGACGTCTCAACAGGTGATGAACTTAAGGTATTGATTGGGCATACGGAAGTTGTTAGTTCAGTAGTATTTAGTCCTGATGGCTCGATGCTTGCATCTGGAAGTTATGATAAAATAATTCGTATTTGGGAGGTAAAGACGGGGAAGGAGATTCAACAATTAACGAGCCCTGCTAGTATTCGTTCGGTGACATTTAGTCCTGATGGCTTGACGCTTGCATCTGGCGGTGATGATAATATAATCCATATTTGGAGTGTAAAGAGGGGAGAAGAAATCCAACAATTAAAAGGCCCTGCCCCTTCATATGTTCCTATGAATGTGATAGCTTCCCTGGCATTTAGTCCGGATGGTTTAAAAATCGCATCTGGAGATTATGGAGGGCAGGTGCGCATTTGGAATGTCAATACAGGAGAAAAAATTCAAGAACTCAATGGTGGGCAGAGGGATTCTATTACTTCAGTAGTATTTAGTCCTGATGACTTAATTCTGATTGCAGGGGGTCTTGAAGGAGAAGTGCGAGCGTGGAATGTTAACGCTGGTAAAGAAATTCGACGGCTACGTCGTCCTTATGGTAGCGTTCTTTCAGTAGCATTTAGTCCAGATGGTTTAAAAATTGCCTATGGTGGCAAGTGGGGAGCACTAGGTTTTTGGAAGTTATTAACAGAGGAATCTCGGGGCGCAATTAAACATCTTACGTTGCTTCAAGCGGCAATAATTCTTTCATATCTTAATGCTCGTACCAATAACCAGGCATTTGACTGGCTTGATTGGAATGATCCTCTCAATGATTTACAAGAACTCCGCGATCTTCCTCATGAATTGCAAAATATTTTAGAGGTTAAAGAGCTATTAGAACAATTGCCAGAGTTGATAGAAAAAGAGGAATATTATTCAGGTGGCGAATGGGAGGAAGAGGAAGAGAGATCTTAAAAGTAGGTGAACATTAATATATATAGAAAGAACATTTGATATTTTTCATCGGTATTATAAAATTGAGTTCTAGTTGATTACAAGAGCCTGAGGATGCCCATGAAAATAAAAATGTATCTCTTTTTGTTGTTCAGTTTGATAGTTTGCGCTAATGTCCATGCAGCATCTCTTTTTAAGCATTTTAAAGGACTTGAAGATAAAGTTCCCCATATTCCATTGGCCAACTTACCTACCCCAATTTATCGATGTCATAATTTAGAAAAAATTTTGGAACATGATTCAATTTTTATAAAACGGGATGATCTAACAGGATCGGGTAATTTATATGGTGGGAACAAGGTCCGCAAGTTAGCCTTTTTGCTAGCAGACGCTGTGCGCTCGGGAGCAAAAAAAATAGTCACCTTTGGCTCTGCGGGGACTAATCATGGGCTTGCAACGGCATGCTATTGCAAAGAGTTGGGTCTGGATTGTTTACTCATGTTAAAAAATCAACCCAATTCGCCCGTTGTGAGGCAGAATCTTTTATTGGATCACTATTTTAATGCGGAGATTGAGATCTTTGCCAACAATGTTGAGAGAAAAGCTGCTCTTGATGAAGTGCTAAAAACCAATAATGATATTTATTTTTTCCCTACGGGTGGATCAATTCCTCTGGGGGCTTTGGGATATGTTGATGCTGCTTTTGAATTGAAAGAACAGATCGAAAAAGGCGATATGCCTAAGCCAGACCTTATTTATCTTCCTGTTGGTAGTTGTGGCACAACGGCAGGCTTATTGCTTGGACTTGCTTTGGCGCAGATAGATTCAAAGATTATTGCTATCGCTGTTGAACCTGAAGAAAAACTTAATGAATTTGAAGAAACTACTAAAAAGCTTTTTTCTGAGACAAATCAGTTACTTAACTCTTTTTGTGATGCACTGCCTATCGTTGAATTTCCAAACGAACAATTGATCATCAATAAAAATTTTTGTGGAGAACAATATGGATTGTGGATGCGCTGTGTCGAGGATATTGTGCGTGTAATGAAAAATGAAGAGGGTATTATAGTCGAGGGAACTTATTCCGCTAAGCCTATTGCTGCTTTGATTGCTGATATTAGGAATCATACACGAAACAGCGATGAAGTAATTTTAGTATGGAATACCTACTGTGGTTTAGATTTTTCCCATTTAACCGATACGGTTGATTACAAGCAGTTGAATCCAAAAGTGCATAGATATTTTGAAGATGCTCAGTTGGTTGATGTGAGCCAAACTAACCCCACCGTTATTTTAGACTTAAAGTTTGCAACTGCTGATAATTTTACGGGAGAAGTTCTTTATAGCTCCCCTACCTGCCTGTTGTTAAAAATTGTTGCAGAAAGTCTTGCTGAAGCAGTACAGGAATTTGAAAGCTTGGGATACAAGGTAAAAATTTGGGATGGCTATAGGCCGCCAAAAGTTTCAGCTAAACTTTGGGAACTTATGCCCGATGCTCGATTTATAGCAGATCCCAAAGATGGTGGTTCTCGACATAATCGCGGATGCGCTATTGATTTGACCTTAATTGATGCTCATGGTAATGAGCTGGATATGGGAACCTGTTTTTGCCATTTCTCCGAGAGAAGTTATAGGGATTATCAAGATCTGCCAGCAGAAGTTCTACGCAACAGAAAATTTCTGGAGACGGTAATGGAAAAACATGGCTTTGTTGGCCTAAAAACGGAGTGGTGGCATTTTGATTATAAACATTGGCTGCAATATCCGATCATAGATATTTCATTATAAGCCTAGTGCTTTTGGTTGCTCCGAGCATCTGTTTGTTGTGAAGTGTGCACGTAGTTGTTTTGGAACTCTATACTCTGTGGGGACTTTTTCAAAAGGTTGTCCTTCTAGATTCCCCAAAATCCAATTTTTGCGTGACTGGGGAGATAAGACATTAACAAGGAAAGATGGCACACCCGTAGTGAAAAATTCGTTATCAGGAGGTATAGCGTCTATAATATGCTCCACTATCTCAAGAGGTAGTGCATTGATAAGAGTTTCTATTTCATCAAGGCTCAATTCTCTTTCATTAGGCTTCACTTTTTTCGTGCGTGTTTTGTTGTGTTGATCTAAGAAATAAGCAATAACTCTATAAATCTTCATATGATTATTTTTGCACTTACTACCTACCTTAAAAAAAGGGTGTGTAGTATAAGCTCTGTGGCTTATACTACCTAGATTATTGATCTGAAAAATCATGTTGCGCCGGGGATTGTCAATGCGGGCTTTTAAATAAAAATTTAATGATGAGGGATCTTTGCTATCTGCTCGTAGTGCTTCTTGAGTGGGCCATACCTGATGTAGAGCTTGGAGGGTTTCAGCTGATAGTTCGTTAACTGCTGCTAATTCCTCAAAATTATTTCCGCCTAAACGATCGAAAGAATATTGTGTGTGAGGTTTATTCTGAATTGCTCGAAAATAGTCTTCTTTTTGCTGTGTAATTTCCAAGAGATTTGTAACCGTTTGCTTATCTTGTTCAAGTTTTCTTTTTTTACTGTTTGAGGAATAACTAGCAGCATCTTGAAGCAGGGCAAGCGAAGCATATTCATTGATGTCATCGCCTGCTTCAAGTTTGGCGAGTGTGCCATTGTCTGAGGCGTGCTGATTGACTAGCTGTTGCCATATGTGTCGTCGCAATTGTCCATTTGGTGAACGGGCATTTTTGCGACGGAGCTTTTCGCTAATAGCGGTAAGACTGCACGCAAAGCAACAGAAGGCGCTGCTTCCCAACGCACAACTTACAATACAGCACCATACTGGTGGGGCTAACGTGGTTAGTGTGCCGAGCAGAATAGCTCCCGTAGTTTCAACTAAAAGTAAAGTGCCTACTGTTGAGGGCATTGCGATGCCCATAGTATGCAAGCCAACCGTATCAGTACAGCAATCATTGTCATATGCTTTCTCAGTAAAAGAATTGAGAGTTGCGTGGGCGTTATGATATGCCTTTGCTGCGCAAGATGGAGAAGAATCCCATTCCATAGTTTGAGGGACTGGGCCATAGGAGGCACGTATGAAATTGCCACACAGTGAGATCATTATAAAAAGAAGTGAGAGGCTAAACTTACAATGAACATGGTACATAAGAACAATTCCTGTAAATTAATTTTTAAAAATAAAGAGATAATAAGAGATCTGCGCTAGTAAACTACTCTATTGTTTAACTTTAAATTATTTTGCTTTAAAAACAAGACTGAACATTTTCGGTTGTCTGATTTGACAAGGCTTTTAAATAGTACTACTATTTTAATAGTGATTTTTTTTAAAATACTGGAATTATTGGAGTTTTATATGATTAATAAAGAAGAAGCGGTACGAAAAATTGAGGATATCAATAGGGTTATGGTGGGTAGTTTTTCGGCCCTCCTTTCGGGTGAACGTATGATGGCGATTGGTGCGGGAGTTATGGCAATTCCCTTGATTGAAGCTCTCCTTTCGTTTGGTGTAGACCCCTTATTTGTCCAGATGGGTTTGACAAGCGGTCTTGTCTTTTTTGTGCGCGCCCTATTTTATTGGTTTTTGTTCGCGGGTATTGCGCGATTTTTTCCTGTTACTCCTACTCGTCATCCAATGATCAAAAGAATCTTTTCGTTGCTAAGATTAGTTCCTTTAATCCTGGTGCCGATGGCTGGAATATTAGCATATTCTGGCTATGGTAATCTTATTAGCCCCTTTATCCTTATTATGCTTGGTTTTGCATTTTTAATTTTTGGCCTTTTTTCGCCGGCAATTGTTAGCATTATATCCTGGTCTTTTATTGGATTAGGATTTTTAGGTATTTATCTTTCTCAATTTTCTTTACCGCAGCTTAGTAACTCTCTTATTATTTTGCAGGGGCTAGGTTTTGTAATTATGGGATTTGTTTTGCGCAGCAGTCACCAACGTAGTGCTAGTAGTGCAGGAAGTGACCATGAAAATAGAGCTTAATGCTATTTTGCATCAACCAATTCGAACACGAATAATGGCCTATCTAGTAGCTCAGGGTGCCGCTGATTATACTCAGTTAAAAAAGGAATTTGATCTTTCTGATGGCCATATGACAACCCATATGCGCGAGCTCTTGGCTCATGACTATGTGATCGCGCAAAAAGCTTTTGTACGTAATAAACCAAAAACTACCTACCATATTACTGAACAAGGTAAGTTAGCATTTGCGGAATATGTTAAAAAGTTAAGAGATATTGTTCTTGGCTGATTAGAGTATTTAGTAGGTTGGTGGTATAATTTTACCTAAGCGGATATATCTAAAGGGTTTTTAGGGTGGGGAAAATTGATTATGAACAGGCTTCAGTGCACTATTTTGGGATTTTTACTTGGTATCTCTTTTTCAGCCAAAGCATGGGAGGACCCGGACATTGTTCCCTTCAGTCGCTATGAGAAGTTTCTTGTGGTTGCTCGGACTTTGGGGTGTATTTCTACTGTTTTTACCATTCCTTGTGCTGTGTATCAGGGGTATCAAATTTTTAAAAGCAGATCCCGAAATATTTCTTCCCTTCTTATGAAGAAACAGAAGGCTAAATTTTGGTGGAGCCTCGGGGGGACACTTGTATCCAGTATATTTACCGCCTGGACTTTGGTGCCATTGTTGAGATCAGCGGAACCCATACCAGTCGATGGCAACCTGGGTTAATTGCTTCACTTGTCATCACTTCTAAAGATGGAAGAGGAAAATAGGGTAGAAGTGTAAAGATGAGTTAGCCTAAGAGTAGCGAAGAAAGGTGCTTTTGCCTTTTATAAAGGTAGTTGCAGCCGCTACCAGGTTTTAATTTCTTAAAAAGGCGTGCAACACAAATGAATACCTTAAGTAGTCTAGAGCTCGAAAACTTGTCGAATTTATTGCTTTACTTGAAGGTAAATGAGCTCAGAGAGTTGTGTGAGCTTGTGGGAGTTCCTTCGCAGGCAAAGAAAATAGTGCTGGTCGAAAATATACTACTCTACATGCAGACGGGCAAAGTTCCTGAAATCAAAAAAATTCCCCTAATTTCTAAAGCGCAGCCGCGAGCTTCTTATCCATTGGCTCGTCAAACACTCATGATGTATGGTTCCTTTAAGAACGACTTGAAAACAAGGTTGTTTTTGAAATCATTGATTGGAAATCACTTTCATTATACTGCTTTTGGCCTCGATTGGATTGAAAAAAGGTGGCTGCAAGGAAAGCCTCCTACCTATGCCGAATTTGCGCACTACTGGCAGAGTGAATATGAGGCGCGCCAATTAAACAAAGGGGCATTGAAACCGGAATGGGCCTACTTAAATTTTCTTGATAATTATAAGAAAGTGCATCCTGCAGCGACCAAAAATGAGGCAATAGCAGCCTGGGGGAGACTCAGAAGCCAAAATGTTGCCAAGGTTAAAGAAATTTTAAAGAACCTTTGTTTAAAAATAATAATATAAGGACATTTTACAATAATATAAAAATATATAAACTTATAATTGAATTATTTAATATAGAGTTATTGATATTTTAGAAAGGTTTTTATGAAGTTAAAATTACTTTTTATAATTGCAAGCGTTTTTCTGGTAACCGTGCCTCTTGCAGCAAGCCATTTAAATAGGTTGAAAAATTTTCAAAAGGTTGTTCCCCTAGCCAAAGATATTGCTCTAGGTGCTACGGCTGCTGGGGGGATTGCAGGAGGGACATGGAGTCTAAGAGATTTTTGGTTATCTCTTAGGGCTTATAACATTCAATTTGTAGATCGAGAAGGCGTTTTTTCTCCCTCAGCCTATGTTAGAAGAAAACAGTGGTTCATGTCTTCTATGATAACATCAGGAGTATTAGGCTGTATATTTGGGGGAACAGGAGTTTTTGCTACGCGCCAATTAGCAAAAAGATACTCTCTTAAAAATCTAGTGCCATATTTTATGAAACTTAAGCGAGTTGTTAAAAAGTAATTAGAAATAAAATCACTCTACAAATTAGTTAAAAAAAATAAAATCTGCTGCTAAAGTCTTTTTAAATATTTTAAGCAAATAAGAGATTGAAAGTGGCAGATTCTAACATTCAATATATAGAACGGGTACATCATATGGGCAAAATAAAATTCAGCGTAGCGATACTTTTGCTTTTGGCTTGCGTGCCCAAAATGTATGGCAGTGAAGAAAGTAATCAATCAGAACAGATATTTTATGCTTCATATATCAGCCCGCAAGGAGAGTTGATTTTTAAAAAATTCTCGAAAGAAGAAGTAAAGAGATACTTGATATCTTGGTTAGAATGCTTATCAATGACCACTAAAGAATCTCGTCAGGAATATATTAAACATATTGATGCCACTCAGGCTGTTATAAATCAAATTTGTCTCGATGTAGTTACTGATGAGCTTTTATGGTTAGAATTGGTAGGGGCTGTAGATGATGAAGCTGCTGAAAAGATTAAGGATAATGAGTGCTGTAAGTGTGATTTAAAAATGACTCATTTTGGCACCGCAGAGATAGAAGTATTGCGTTTTGCAGAAGGTTTTGTAAAAAAAGAATTGGACAAGGGAAATCATTCTGAAGAGTTTAAGTCTTTTATGATTCGCTTGACTACTGTTAGCAAAAACGTAAGTTGGCCCGGTCATCCTGCTGAGTAGAATTTGTATATTGAATTATGCGGTCTTGCTCTTCAGGTATCCTTCTAAGGCCTCATGTTCTTCTCTGCCGCCAAGGCTGTTATTTTTTTAAATTCGGCTTGTGGAGGTAAGTAGCCCGCTCCATTTTTTTATTGTTCTTCGGCTCTCTCGATGAGTAACCGCTTGGGAACTCGATAGAGTGTTTGAACCTCCTCAAATGGTGTATGTTCTAACTTTGAAAGCACCCATTCTTTAGGTGTTTTTGGCGATAAAACATTTGTTAATTTGTTTGGTAAGCCCACCTCAAAAAAATAATCGCCTTCCGGGATAAAGGTTAAAATATGGTGCCAAATGTTATTCGGGAGGGTATAGAGGATAGGATAAATTTCGCCTTTATTTTTTAAGAAAGCGTTAACTGCTGCAAAAAAATTAATATATTCGTTTTTGTGTGTGCAGCTTCCATGAGGTGCTTTATTTTTGCAGTTAATAGCAAAAAGGGGATGTTCGTCATAGATTCTGTTGCTTATATCGCGTAGATGGGTGAGGTGGAAGGTTGGTAGTGACGAAGCTTTTGCGAGGTTGGCTTGTAAAGCAATATGCAAGGACGTTGGATTTTCATAATCTTTGCGCATTTCTTTTAACGTAGACCATCTTTGCTGAAGAATTTCTAAAATTTCAGGTGATAGATTCTCTATTGTACCCAGTTCATAAGAAATATCCCCATCTCTGTTATAGGCGGCATATTTAAGCATGGCAAGAGACTGAGCATTATGATAAGAAGCTTGGCGGGTTTTTACGATGTTTAGAAGATTTATGAGTGCATCTTTCTCATCTAAAAATTTTGCTTTTCTATTCTCTGCGTAGTTTTGCTCCAGTTTTACACATTCAGAAAAAGGAGCATAGTAATGAGCAGCCGTGTCGTGGGGGTATTCATTGAACGCTTTATTATTACTAGATAACTCTTTTGATAAAAGTGGTTCAGTAATCTCTTCTGATTTATGTGCTGATTTTTTGGCATTTTTCTGTTGATGAACTATCGCCATCATTAATTTATGTTGGGGTGAGCCTTTCCTTATTCGGCGGCGTCTTTCATTAATGCCGGTAGCGCCACCTGCTAAGCACATGCAGGCCGTTGCCCCGAGTGCAGCGCTTGTTGCTATACAACAGGTGGGAGCGCAACACGTTGTGAATGCGCCGAGTGCAGCTGCTTCGCCCGCTCCTGCGGCAAAACAGACGCTTGCCGCTAAGGGCATTCCAATGCAAAGCGTACAGAAATCATCCGCCCTCGAATAACAGTTGTTGCTATACATTTTTTTAGTTATGGCGTTAACTATATTGTTTATATGATTATATGCAGGTGAACAGCATGAGGAGTCTCTGTCCATGATTTTTGCTTGAGGACCGGAGCTGTAAGCTCCATGCAGGGGATTGGTCCTCCACGAGCTTATTATGAAAAAAAAGAGTAAAAAATGCTTGAAATGCGTATAATGCATAAGATTCGGTTCCCAAAATTTGAATTTTTAAAAGAGAAAAAAAGACTTAATGTAACGATGATTTTTGGCAAGCTACTTTATATTATAAAATATTTATTACTTAAAAACAATCTAGTAGCACGCTGATCATGAAGTAATTAGCTTTACAGATCTAAAAAAATATAGAGCCTAGCTCGCATGCAAAATGACATTGGGAGCCGATGCCAATCCGCACAAGCTCCCAATGTCTAATTCTACTAGCGTAGTAGCGCTATTGTTGTGTTCTTTTTTACCGGCCTTTTAAGTTGTCCCAGCCGTCTTTCATAGATTCTTTTAAGGTATCGCATAAAGCATCGCACTTGAATAAAAGAACAAGCAGATATTTGCCGAATACAGTTTTCTTCGCGGCTAGCTGATGTTGTTGTATGAACCGTTTAACCGCATCTCTTCCCGCCTTCTTTAATGCTTTTTCTCGTTTTAATTTTTTCATTGTTTCAGCCTGCACATAATTTTTAACTGCTCTGGCTACAATTTCTTGATCTGGAAGCTCTGCTAAACACCCATACTTTCTGCATGAAGGAAGATCTTCGGGGCGAATTTCAGCCCCAAGCTCAAGCAAACGAGAAAAACCTGCGGGATTCATATAACGTCCGACGCTGCATCCGTTGAGCGTTGCATTAGGAGTAGCACCATTAAGAAATAGAAAATCAATTAGGGCGATTATCTTGTCTTTCATGTAGGGCAAGAGAAGAGATGGAGAATGGGGAAGCGATCGTCCTACCATAGAAAGAGCTAAGTTTAATATTTCTTTTTTGTCTTCTTCATTCTGAAAATTTATTTTTTTAAAGCTGACGAGGGCGTCATAAACATTGGCATCTCTTATGTGTACTAAAAACTCATCAGCTTTTTCCATTCGTAACTCAGAGGCTGCAAAATCTTTTATTGGGTGGTCATGAAATATTGCATACGGGTAGTTGTGCTTTTTTTTAAAAAAATTATATTCTGCTATCGTTGCATCCTGTTCTGTTGCAGAAGTTAATCCATAATGAATAAAAGGTACGCCATTTTTCATTGTAAAATAAAATATTTTAGAAGCGCGAAGATAAGATTGTAGTCTATTATTCTCATAGGTGGTTCGGAGTTGCGGTAATGTTTCTCCATAATCAACTTGCCATGTTTGATCAACCACATTCTTAGACGTGGTGTCTGTAGAATAGTTGTGCTGCACATTAGGGTTATTTAATGCCATCCAAGAGGAGGGGGTAGAAGAAGATTTGAGGAAGTATTGGACGAAATAAGACCATGAGACTGTCCCGCTGAATAGCGATAAAAATCGAGGATTTTTTTGGTCAAAGATAGAGGGTTTAAGGGTTGTATTGCTCGGGGTATGCTACGCCGCATGGCATGAAGAGGGACGGCAATTCCGGCCATCAGAGCTATATATGAGATATATTTTTTCATCAGATTCCCTGCTTGTGTTACTTGTTATATTAATAAATTTTTACTATTTGTTAATATAATTTAAGCAGTTGGTGAAGAATTGTCAATGCTGCCAATAAATTCTTTAGCAGAAAGCTTACTCATGATAAGAGCTTTAGATGTCCTGTTGATTCAAGATAATCAAAATTTATAATTTTCCTCTGGATCAATAAATTGTTCTAGAGCAGCCAATTTTTTATCACGATAGTAGTTTTCTAGACATGATATCCAGAAGCCATGCCCCCTCTCTTCAATAAGATGTTTAAGGGCAATCTGAGCACCATGTGTAACTAAGTAGATGACCGTAGCAGGGTAGGAAAAGTAGCCAAGGTGTTTATAGCTGCGCAGATCAATAGATTTCCACCTAAGATCAACTTCATATAATTCTACCTCTGGAGTAGCTCCCTTTTTGATCAAAAAATTAACAATGTTGCCTATTTCCCCCAGCTTTTCGGGGGAGAGAATAAAGGGATTTCGGGAAAGACCATTTCCGACAATGCCAAGCGTTCTATCAGCTAATTCAGGTGAAAAGGTTGGTAGCTTATTAAATTTTTCCTTGGTTTCTTCAAAATCTGCTTTATAAGCTGCCCACAAGAAACTCTGTAGCCAGTCATTTTTTGTATAAAAATCTTTTACGTTGTGCTTATGGAAAGGGCGCAGAGGATTTTCAAGTTCATAGAAGCGTTTTTTTGGACGAGGTTGGTTGAAAGACAAATCAGTAAGAACGAGCTCGCCTTTTCTTTCAATAATCCTGAACTGATCAGTCAATTTTTTCACCTCATTTTTGGTACAATATTTGGTTGGCTGGTCAGAAGAAGAGCCTGAAGCGGAAAAATAGGTCCGCGGGCCCCATGTTCTGGTTAAGGTGTAGGTTCCTCTACGGAGAGCCTGAGATGCACGACTTCGCATAGCTTGAAGAGGGATGACTAGTCCAATAATAACAACTATGTATGAGATATATTTTTTCATCATTTCTCTTTAAAATAAATTTATTTTCAACTAACAGCATTATGTTATTACTACAATTTTAACCGCGATAAAATAAAGGTCAAACAGGGGTAAAAATGGCTGATATTTTACTTGAGTTGCTCCTTTACCTACTATGTCGACAAATGCTATGCAGTGAAGATTTTTTAGTTGAGCTCTAATATTCTTCGTATTGTTTTGCGCACTTACGCAGCCATGCTATGCGGGGCAATTGTTGTTTATAAAAATCTTGATAATGTTCTTGACTGAGTAGGTCTTGTGCTAAATCATCATGATCATTCTCAGAAGCTAGTGCTGCCGTTATGCAAATTTCATATGCCGAAAAAGAACATTGATTTACTAAATACTGAATAATTCTGCTATCGCCTTGTTTAGCCGCACTTCCGAGCATTGCAACAAGAGCAGGGTGTTGCTTGTGGTAGCGCTTGCGTGATTCTGCGATGGGAGGGTGACATTCTAGGAGCAATTTAACTATGGGAAAGTGGCCGCGCTCATAACTTACAATTATTGCTTCCATGTGATCATCTTCTGTTATGCACCCGCTTTGTTGATGCAAAAATAAATTTACCACATCATATGACCCACATTGCGCAGCTGCAATAAAAGGATGCGCAAATGTTAATGATCGAGGGGCATAGGGAGTTTTGCATTCTACTAGAAAATTAACAATAGTGGGAAAATCGCATCGAGCGCTGATGTTTAAGGCGCTGGCGTAGTCATCTGCTGTTATCTCACGTAAATATTTTTTATAACAATCAAAAATGAGAGTAAAAATATCTAAGCGGCCGGTAAATGCTGCCCATGCAAGAACGCTATAGCCTCCCTGATCCTGATGGCATAAAATTTTTTTAGGATAATTCTCTGGCTGATTAAAGAGTACCACATGAGGCAGCAGTGATTGTAATTTTTTTGAAAGATTCTTTTTTGGGGCGTGAATGTAGGGTTTTTCTTTTTTTTTCTTTTTTTTGATACTAGTTTTTAGATATCTTACTAAGCCTTTTATGGCAGGTCGGTTATGATATTTGAGCGCCAAAATAAATGGAGTGTGACCTATTACATCTTCTTGATCAATGGGGGCTTTGTCATTTAAAAGAAGCTTAAAAATAGCTCTATTGCCTTGGCAAATAGTGCACATTAGAGCATCCATTCCTAAGACATCTTGATGACACAGCAACTTTTGTCTCTTTTGTTTATTGTGAGTGTTTTCTAGAATACGTTTCACTTCGTGCTTATTTTTTTCTCGGCATGCTCGAATAAGATGAGTTTCTCCTGCGGCATTAAGCGGTAAAAGATGTGGTGGGGAGAATTTTGGAATGGCAAGAAGATCGCTGATATCTTCGTTGTTTTTCTGTGAAAATAGAGTATGCAAAAGCAATATAATATTCTCTTGAGAGTCATATGAATATGCAGCACCGGGTAAATTAATTTCCACGACTCCCTTGGTGAACAAAACTTTTTTTTGTTCTGGCCTTAGATAATTTGGTTTTTGTAGCGCTAAGGTAAAAAGATTGAAAAACTTGTGGCTTTTGTTTGTGAGTGGGGTGGTGGTTGTAGAGAAATTTTCTATACGGGGGTGCTTGCTCAATGGTTCTTGAGTATTGTAATTATCCAAATAAACGGCTAGGGCTTGGCCTATGTTATTTTTTGGTGAGGCTATAAAGAAAGGAGCTAAGGCAGCAATGTCACCCTTTTTTTCCTTAATAAGATCTAAGAGATAAGGATTCCAAAGTTTTTTATTATGTGTTATTTCATATAAATGATGACATGTTGCTCCAAAATTTACAATGGTACGAACACCTGGCCACAGGGGAGTGGCACTCTGTGCTAAGGAAGCTTTTAGTATTGAAAAAACTATATATTCTTTCATCTCTATGGGTAATAAATCTATTGGAGATCTAGAGAAGCTATGACTTTTTTCCATTCCGCTCAAAATTCCTACATCTAGCACAGGTGATAAAAAGCAGGCCCATAGTAAAAAAACTTGCATAGTATTCATACTATTAATTTTTTATTGGATTTGTAAAAAATTTTTTAAAAGAGTAAAAAATCAAAAATAGCTTAACCTAATAGGGGGGGTGGCGCAATGATTTGTTATTTTTGTAGCTCATTCTTGACCGGAAGTTTTATGTAGATAAGAGGAAGCCTAGAACTTTGCTATTCTAGTTCTCTCGGGCGTTGATTGGTTTGGTCCTAGCAGGATGCATTCTAGAAGGGATTAGTTGTGTTTGTACACAATTTTTAAGTTATTAATGATATTTGTCCGCATCCATTGCAGGAAAAATCCAGCCAACTCGCCAACAGTTTCTTCACATTAGGTGCATGTTTGAACTGATTATGAAATATATCAGCCAAATGAGCATATTTGCTATGTGGACAGGCAGTTATTTTGGTTTCTTTACTCTGCGCCACACAACAGAGCAGGGCCACTGCAGCGTTTGATAGTTTATGGCTTTCATCAATGAGGTCTTGCGAGGGGACATACAATAAATTGATGGTATTGTTCTCTCCAAATGCTAACATTTCTGATGAGCTATCCCAATCAATTAATTCAGGATTTAGGGAGCTAGCCAGGGTAAAATGTTTTGTTAGGAAACCATTTTCCATGATTATTGCTCCTATCTTATCCCCACCTAAAAATAGATGAGGCTTAGTTGGGCTCCATTTAATGGTCTCTATAGTTTTGCTCTCAGCTGATCCATTGGGAGTACCTAACGTATAATCAATAAATGTTGCTGGAGCGAGCGGAGAGGGATCTTGCCATAGGTGCACAATTTTTTTATCGGACTGTAGCTGGGCAAGAAAGGGCTGGTGAGGATGGTGATAAATCTGCCCTATCTTGTAGGGAGTATTTCGAGAATTTCGTGCTTTCAAGTCGTTAGGATTTATATGATAGTATCGATTATTAAAAGGCGGAGTGCCAACGAGCCCAAGTTTTCCCTCATTATTAAAAATAGGTGCTACATTATTATCAAAAAGCGGCCTGGTTTTTAGTAGGCGCCGCATTAATTTTGGTGATACTACCTCTAATAATAGAGCCGTCTGATTAGCAAACAATAAAACTAATCTGTCATTAGGTCCCCATGTTGCCTCGGCTATAGGAGAAGTGTCTGAGCCTCTAAAGTGCTCTGTTTTTTTGGTATGCGTGTCTAACAAAAAAAATCCAGCGTCTTGATGCATAATAATTGTTGCATAGTGCCCTGACGGTGACCATGCTGCATCTTTAACATTAGACGCTAGGGGCGGAGAATTTATGTTTAGTTTTTTCTTATGAAAATCAAAAGTGGCCAGGCTTAAAATATTATCTTTATGCAGAAATAATATATTGTCTCCCCTTTTATTCCACCTAATTTTTTCAATTGCATTTCTGCCTATGCTAATGGGCCAAGTTTCACTTTTTGCAGAAGAAAAATCACTATAGAGCATGTGCCAGTCTGTCCCGGCCAAAAGAGGTTGAAGGATGCTTATCAAATGTTTTTCAACTGGATGCCATTGTAAACATTGAATTTTATACGGTAAATTTAGTTGATCATAGATAATTGCGGTTTTTTTGCGATTAAGCACATCAAATAAAGGTCCATCAAAGGGAAATTGCGGGATAATTTGTTGTTTGTCATTGGCGATCTCTGGCTTTTCTGCTAAAGATGCTAATGACTCGGGGGCGCGGAGTAGACAAAGTGCCAATAATGAGGGAGGGAAGGATGAATAGTTGGGGCCCTTAAGACCCTTGCCTCCCTTTGAAGATGATGTTTCAATGGGGCTTAAAGATGAGGAAAGCGAAGGCGGATCGACTTCCATTCCTTTTATAGAAAAAATGATTAATAATAATCCATTGAGAAAAATCGTATGCTTGTTGTGCATAAGGGGGCAAACTCTATTTATTTTTTTGAAAACAAAAAATATTTAACTTAATGCGCTGGCCTGGTCGTGTCAAAAACAAGAAAAATTATTTTTTCATTGTAGCTCTATTTTTATGACTTTAGTCAATAAGCTTATTCTTTAGCTCTAACACAGTTTTTTGAATATCGCCCTTTATAAAAATGTCATCTGGCCCTAAATAAGGAGGTTGAGCCAAATCGAAGCTAACAATTACTCCTTCTGGATTAACAGAGCGGTACCAGCCTAAAAAACCGCTATTATCGCATGACTGGCCAATGACGAGTACATACGCTATTTTTTGTAACTCTTCTAAAGTTACATTATCTTTCAGCCAGGTGTCGCTTTGCGGTGTAAGTGGATCTATGCCAGTGGCTTGATGCAACAAATCTAAATTTTCTGTCAGCAGTCCCCAATTTTTGTAGATGCATATATCCTTCAAGGCATAGTGAGCATCGGTTGGCTCTCCGTTGATGCATGATTCAAAGAATGGTTGCATAAGATTAATCAAGTCTTGGGAGGCTTCTATAGCTTTAGCTGTTGTTTCAATAAATCCTTTTTGAAGATTAAAAGACAACAGTTTTAAGAGGCCTTCTATAGTAAGAACTTTAGAGGCAGATAACCCAGCTCCGGAATAAATAAGGCCTTGCTTGTCAGCAATAATAGTTGCTAAATCAGTAACAGTTTTTATATGAGGATGGGAAGCGTGGTAAGCCAAGGAAGTAAAAATAGTAGCTGCTCTGTTCGGGTCGCTTTTTTTAGCTATACTAGTGGGCTCAATTTTCCTCGTATCAAAAATCCACTGCGTGCTAATTTCAGATTGAACGCATATGCACTTATCTTGTAAGTCATTGCTGAGCCAGGTGGGCCACGTACCCTCTAAAACTACTCTAACACTTGGTGTATTATTTTTATATTCAAGAATAAGTTTTATAGGTGTGTTTGTTATTGAGTCAGAACCGGTAAAACCAAAAGATAATGTTGCATTTTTTTGTTTGATGGCAAAATCTTCTGTGGTGAGAAGTGGTGGGCTTTTGAGAAGTTGAGCAGGTAAGGAGGCCGGCAACGTGATGAGAAAAAAAGCAATTAATGACCCGCTTGCAAAGTAAGTTTTGAACATATGCATAGACTTCCAATGTACATTTCGTATTTCTACTGTTGATTATACTATCAGGGATCAAGTATACATGTTTTTTGTTGCTCTTCGAGGTATTTTGTCAAAAAACTGCTCTTGCTATATCATAAAATGAACTTTATTTTACCCAAAAGGAATAGTATGTTTAACGTTTATTTTGCTGGTGACCTGTTTGATCACAAACATATTACTGGAAACCGGATTCTTGCAGATTATATAGAGAAAACCTCACAAGGCCTCTACAAATGCATTTTACCACAAGATTGGGAGGGTGCGTTAAACTCCCCTGTTCAAATTCGCAATAAAGACATTCAGATGGTAGCGCAAGCTGATTGTGTACTTTTTAATTTTGATGGGCCTGATCTTGATTCAGGTACCGTAGTAGAATTTATGCTAGCAAAAATGCTTGATATTCCGGTAGTATTGTTGCGGACTGACTGCAGAAATGGCGGATATTTAGAAGGAGAAGATTGGAATCTCATGGTTTTGGGTTATCCCCGTTCCATTATTTTAAAACACCCGGCCCTCATGATGTACAACACTCATGGTCTGGCAGAGACTCATAGCATTATAGCTCAATCAGTTATCGAAGGATTGGAACAGGTTAAAAAACAAGAATCTTTGTTCTGTTCCTATGAAGAAATTTTTGCGGCATATCAGCACGTCATAAAAATGTGCGGCGCTAATCTTAATGGAGTCCTGCCGGCAGCACTAATACAAGAAATTATTGTAAGTAAGATACAAAAAAATATTTACCCATCTTATGCTGTGCATAGTAGTTTTGTATGCAATTTTTTAAGTCAATAATGATGCCACTTTTTTTAAACTTTTTGTACAGGGAAATCTGCAACAAGCCATCTTGAATAAAAGGAGAAGTATGGGAATAGTTTTTGTAATGAGTGCTTTGTTTTTTTGTGTATCACTGTGCGGTATGGAGCGGGACGATCTTTTTCCGTCTTCCCGCTACGATCAGAGCTATTGGCATCATCGTGATTGGGATGATGGGAATGATACTTCAAACTATGATGCTAGTATTTGGTTTGATGATCTTGATAATTATATTGATGAGGCTGGGAGTGTAATTGAAGAAGAAAAAAAAGGGAGTATTTCTGAAATAGAAAGAGATATTAAAGTAAGCAAATATTTGAGCAAAATTCCTCCCCTCCGCCTCGTAACTATTCTAAAATCATCTCATGCGCATCCTGTTTTGCAATGTTTAGCTGCTCATTCTCTGGTTAACGTTCATATTCCCCGTTTCTATGCAGAAGAGGACTCAGATCCTGGTAAGTATGTAGGGCCAGAAACGTTTATATTACAAAAGGAGCGATGGGGTCATGGTATAGAATTACTGCAAACAAAATTGGGTGAATTTTCAGCAGCGAGATTAAGAGATTTGTATAAATGTGCTGTAGCGCCTCGTTATACAAAAGATAAACAAAAGGTGCTTGTTGAGGATCAGAATGAATCACTTTCTAACGAACAATCCAGGCTTATTTTCGATGCAAACAATAATGCTGTTTTTGTACTCAATTTTACGAACGGTATCAGTGGTAGTTGTTCATATAGTGAGCAACGAGGTATGGAAGTGCTAGGTAAGTTTGATAGGCCTACTCAGTTGGTTGGAGCATCTCCGAATCGACAATTTCTTCTTTTTATGCAGCAGATGGAAAAGAAAGATGAAAAAAGGATTTTGAACTATAATACTTCATCCTCTGCTATAACTTCAGGAGTTGTATGTCCCACCTATGTAGCTGTTACCGTGGACGATGAGGGCTTGTTAAAGGTGCTGCATAGTGAAAAAAATAAGAATGGTGTAGCTATAGCATTTCTTAAGAAAGTAGTCTCTGATTCTGAGGGAAGAGTAATAATAGGTTCGGCGGATAACTTTATAGCTTCTATTGGGCCTCGAGATACTGTGGGAATAGGAAAAAATACTTCTTTAGATGTTTATCGTTTTTTCATCAGTTCGCCTCTTCTTCAAAAATCTTTCGAAGATCAACAAGCAATTAATGATGTAAGTTTAGATTGCGACAACTTTTTGCTGTCGGTAGGGTATAACCCAGAAATTGCTTTGTACGATGTTGGCGAGGAGCGGTTAATTGCTACCAAAAAATATGGTAGAGAATTAATGCACGGAGCTTTGAATATAAACAATCATATTTTTGCTACTGGCGACAGCGATCCTAATGGTAGTGTTCGCCTCTGGGATATTCGAATGCTAGAGCCAGTGGGTATAGTATCAGCGAATGATGAAAAAATTTATTCGATAGATTTGAGTCCTTATAATTATCTTTGCGGTATGACAACGAAAAAGGGTGTTAGAATAGTTGATCTGAGGAAATATGAATCGCTTAGAGAGCCAGTTGGGTTCGATGTAGAAATGAATATTGATCTCGAGTCTCCTGGTCAGTCAAATGTTGAAATGGCAAATAAGCTTGTGCGCCTCATTGGAAAATCAAATGTAGGTTTATGATGAAAATAAGTAGTGTAATAGGCATTTTGTTTGTTTGCATGCCGCTATCTAGCATGACCATGAAGCCAGTCTATATAAATGAACATACTGATCCTGATTCTTTAGTTAATGTTGCGGTTGCCTCAATTTTTGCTGCTAAGAGCGGAGAGATATCTACCGTTAAAAGTAATGTTGAGGTAGTTCATTGTTTGAAAAAGCTGCCTTCAGATAAATTATTTGCGCTTGCGCAATCTCCCCAAGAAGACCCGATTCTGCGGTGCTTGGCGGTGCATACTCTTAGTACCCATAACATTCCAAAGGGGTTATATAAATCGACTGAGTCACGAGCTGTTGTGCGTGATCAGTTGAAGGAATTATCATATGAGCAGCTGGTCGATTTTTGTTGGCATACGTTAGTGCCTTGCTATAGAAAAGAAAATTCTACGGTGATATTTAGAGAGGAATTACATCCCTATCGTTTGTCGGGTAAAATAATGTTTGATGCACAGGCGAGAGTTATTTTTCTTGAAAGTAATGAACAGAAGGTGATGATATATGATACCCATACTCTAAAAAAAGAATCTATTTTTTTGCACGAGCCTGCTAAGTTAGTTGGTGCATCGACAGACCGCAAGCTATTTCTTTTTACTCAGAGGGATTTTGTGACTGATGCTTATAAACGACAGGTGCTCTATGATGTTTCATCAAAGAGATTAACTTTGGGTAAAGAAGTGCCTGCTAAGGCGCTCAGTGCTCTAGATAATTCGGGAGCTATTCTCAATTTTGTTCCCTCACCATCCCAACAATTTTTAGACAAAATAGCGATGGATGAGCGCAAAAGATGGATGATTAGAGCGCGGCAGCCTGAAAATCCAGGAACAGACAAAGCTCATGTTGAAGTAGTAAACTTAAGTACAAAAGCGCTCCATTCTTGTTTCAAGGAACAAGCATACATTCATGATATAAGCTTGGATGATGATAGATTTTTATTGACGATGGGGTATAGAGAGGCGCTAGCTGTCTCTGATATTGAAACTTCGCAAGTAATTTTTTCTCGCGCACCTGAATGCATTGGCTACCAAGGGGTGCTTAATGTGAAAAATAATATTTTTGCAACCTATCTATCAGACTGGGGTGAAAAAGAAATAAGCTTATGGGATTTGAGAAGCGCAAAAGGGATGGCTCGGTTACCGCAATATTGTAATTCTTGTAGATCGTTCGATCTAAGTCATGACAGTGCACTTTTATTAGGTATAGTGGGCCGCCATGGCTTACAGATAATTGATTATCGTAAGTATGACAAGCCACTTCTTGCTATCTTAGACGCTGCTGAGGATGATGGTCACGATATGCTGATAAATTACTTATTGCCCCCACACGAGAAGCTAGCGGATGTTGAAGGCTAGAGAGCAGTTGTTTTTGTGTCAAATTTTATATATTCTATTATTTCATTAGGGCTTGCTTTTCTGCCTAAATTGGGGACATAGATTAAGATAATTAGTATGCAGGGAAAAATTAGTGGGTAAGTGTTTTACTATACGTATCATCTTGATGTTCAGTGTTGTAGTACTAGCTGGGATGAAGAGCCATGGGTCTTTGCATATAAAAAATATAGTAAAGAGGCAGCAGTGCTTTCGTTCGAATTTTGTGCCTTTTGGTTGGCTATGCCCGTTTCTTAGCGCGCAGGCAGGTTTGAGGTTAAGCTGGTTTCCGGATCCTGAGGCCCGTGAAGCGAGTACGCCTGAGGATAGAAAATTTGTTAATGAGACTTTTGGATCTCCAGACAACCGGAAGTGGATGACGGGCGATGGGTTTACTGGTCCAGATCATCCAGAGAATCCAACTGAGCCAGATAAGAGAATATCCGTTCAAGGCTGCTTTGATCAGGTTAAGATTAAGAATAAGGTTTGGAAAAATAACATTACTACCCTGGTTGGTTATAGACCAAATTCAAAAAATAATTTGGGTGGATTTGTTTCTTTCTATGTTCAAATGCCCGAAAAGGGGGCTCCCTTAACGGGTAAAATTTTACTTCTTGCCACGGCTGACAATTGTAAAAGAAGGGGATGGGGAGAGTTTTTATTAAACCGTGCTATTGAAGATTTGAAAAAAAAGGGAGTTACTCGTATTACCTTGGATATATGGCCCCATAATACCGAAGCCTTTAAGTTCTATAAGAGACAGGGGTTTATTGAGGAGAGTTCCTCTGTTTTAACATTGGCGATTCCCTACTAATCGCATCATAACTATTTTTTCTAAAATATTTCACGTTAAATATATATTTTTTAAAATTGTACTATTTTGCACTATGGTTTTGTTATTATTATAGCGAGACTGAAATTAATTTATTAATGAGTAGACTCTTAAAAGGGAAGAGAAAGTATGAAAAAGTATAAGGTGTACCTGTTTTTAATTGTGATGATCGGCGGCTTTATTTCTCTTAATAGCATGGAAAAGCCTAGTGCTGCTCAGATTAGTGAAGAAAAACCAATTATTAAGATTGTGGTGGGTGACGAGATTATGTTACTTCCTTTGTCTGTCGTGGAACTGAGTGGTACGTTGCTTCATGAACATCAAGATATAGATCCGAATGAAGAAACTGATTCAGCACAACTACCCCAAAGTTATATTTCGCCGGCTATAAAATCTCTAGGTGAAGTGTACATTGTTACTTTTTTTAAACTTCTTCAAGAAATAGCTCAGCAAAAAAAAGCGGGAAGGTCTGATGAGGAAATTACTCAAAATATTGCGCAACGTATAGTATATCAGATGTCGACTACGGCCCATCTAAAGACTATTAGTTATCTGCTACTTGAGAATCAGTGTAATCTTGCAGTAATTGCCAATTATTATGATGCTTCTCTAGTCTTGAATGGCATTATGCAGGGATTAATACAAATGATGACTACCTCTAGTGAACAGACCATTACGGAAAAGCTAGAGCTGGCTAAAAAAATCCTTGCATTGATTAAAAGCCCTGATATCGAAGATAAAATAGTGAGCTTGCTCCGGCCTAAGGAAATTATAAGAGAGTTGCCGCATGTTTTGGGAGATGCACAGAACAACATAGACTCAGTTGCTTTTAGCTCTGATGGCAAGACGATTGCCGTAGGAGGTGCTAGGGGAAGTGTAGCATTATGGGATAGTGAAACGGCTCAGTTGAGGAAGCAGTTACGAGACAATGCTTATCAAGAGAAGCCTTATTCTGCTCAAGCTTTGGCTTTTAGCCTTGATGGTCGTTTTATTGCGGTGGGTACGAATCAAGGAGAAGTTGTAGTGTTCAATGTAGAAAATGGGGCTTTGCAAAATGATAAAATCCAAACTGTTGAGCCTATAACATTCTTGGTAGCTAAGCCTGATGGTAAAGGCGTGGTGAGTGGAAGTTTTGATGGAAAGGTGCGTGAATGGACGTGGACGGGAGAAACAGGGACTGATCTCCTGTGTCAAACTCAAGCGCATGTAGTTGATTCTATTATTTATAGGCCGGACGGGTTGATGTTTGTCTTAGCGGGTCGAGGCACGGTGGAGGAAGGGGAGTCTAATGTTGTTTATATTTTTTATAAGAGCAATTTTCAGGGGAGTTTAGAAGGAATTATAGGAAGAGTTAAGGGACTAGCTTTTTCTAAACAGAGTCCTTCTGTGTTGGTAGCTTTTAGGAAAAATATGCTGCTGATCTATGACAGCGTTAGGTACAAGACTACCCATATGACCCCATGGCTGCCAGATCAGCAATTTGGAGCTCTTAGTGCTGATGCTACTCGACTTGCTTGTTGGGTTGACGACCCCCACCGAAAAAATGGTATAGTGATTTTGAAACTTGATGTATCTGCTGATAAAAAAGTTGAGCGCCTTGGGTTTATCGCGCCACCATCTTCTGTTGATAGAAATGCGAATATGATTTTCAGTCCTAATCTTTTGCGCTTGGCGGTGTGGGCTCCTTATCAGCCTTTATATATTTGGGAATTAGATACTACAAAGTTAGAAGAGGTAGTGCGAGGTTATGTTTTTGGTTTAACGCAGGCTTTATTGATATTTTCTTATAAAGAAAAAATGGATCGCAATGAAATCATTGATTGGGCGACGCAGCCCGAAGAAGCGTTAGAAGAATTACGCGCTTTGCCGGAGGAAGTTCAAATTTTGCTTAAGGTGCCGCCTAAAGATTTTTAAGGGATATTAGACTCATGCTGGCAAAAACAAGGCTTGCGCGGGAATCTGAACCAGCAGAGTCTTCTCATTGTGTAGGTTATTGAAGAGCATTAATAAGCTTTTGAAAAAGCGGTCCCCAACTTCTCAAAATGATCGTCGGCGAAAGTTTTGTGCCCTGGAATGATCATTGTTATGTTATATTGAATGGAATCGAGTGTTTCTTCAAGCACTATTTTACGTTGATTGCTATTGGCAGAGGTGCGACTTTTGTCTAATTTCCCTTGTATCTTAGCCATGAGATCTGCAAAATTAGGAGCAGTGTGTTGGTCGTCTGCCTTGTCGACAAGAATGGATAACTGGGTGGTTATAGTTTCTTTATGTTGTAGGGCTTTTGGGGTTAATGAGCTAGCGTTAAGATGAGTCATTGCTAGTGTGTAGGTGTTGAAGCCGCCATCACTTGAAGTTGCGTCCGTTAGGGCTTTTGATTGCTCTAAGATAGAAGTTGCTGTTGTTTTTACCAACTCTTCTTTATTCTTTTTCAATGCCTCAAAGTTGCTAGGGTTAGTAGATGCTTGTAGCAGTAATTTTCGTTCTTGTTGTAGCTTATGTAAAATTTCTAGTCTGTTTTGTGTAGGAAATGGCTTGCTTCTTTCTATTTTCATAGACCATAGCACGGCTGGGGCTCCCAAAAAAGCTACAAGGATAAAAAGAAAGGTCATCCTGTTCATTGTTAAGGTCTTTCATTTAAAAAAATATTACATTTAAATAATTTTATCATAATTCAATACAATAAGCAATATAGGCTTAAGGTGGAGATTTTTAGGAGGAGGCTCCACCTGTTTTTTTGCTAGGCTAGGAGCATTTTTAATTTTTGATATACTAAAATCATACCCCATTTTGATTGGATCTTATGATTACTGTGCCGACCTTTTTTACGCTTATTCGTATATGCTTAGTTCCCGTTGTTGCAGGAGCTTTGCTGCGAGATCGATGGGGAATTGCTTTTATTACTTTTGTTGTGGCAGCTTTAACCGATATTTTGGATGGCGCGATAGCCCGTTGGTGTAAAAGTCAGACAGTTTTAGGAGCCTGCTTGGATGCAGTGGCAGACAAATTATTGCTGGTAGGAGTGTTTGGTGCACTCGCCTATGCGCATGATCATTTAGTTCCTCTCTGGTTTTTTTGGGTCTTAATGCTGAAAGAACTTATTTTAGTAGGAGGAGCTATTGTGGTGGGTTTAGAGACAGGTTGGAGCAGCATTAGGCCCACTCTATTGGGGAAAATGAGTACTTTCGTGCAGCTTTGCTTTGTTGGATGGCTTTTCTTATGTCACTTTTTTAATTGGTTTCCGGTGAGAAGTCAACGGGTAGGATTAGTTTTGCTTATTGTTTTTGTGCTTGGGGTTTTAGTTCATTATGTATGGATTGGTTTAAAAAGAGTACTAAATGTATGAATATGATTAAAAACAGTATTTTTTTTATGCTGATAATAGGTCTAGTAGGCGGAGGCGGTAGTTTCTATCTGTATGGTCAAAAGGAAATAATAAAAAAGAAAATTTCTCGCTCTCAACTTACCAATGATATTGCTGAGCTTCAGTTGGTGGTAACGGAATTGGTCTTAAGTGTGCAAGAAGCAGTTAATAAATTTGCACGAGAAATTTTTACTCATGGCAAGGAGACCATAGGTCAAGAAAAAAAATCTTTTTTGGTCAGTGCATTAATGCAGAATTTGGAGGCATATCATGAGGAATTGGTTGCTGCAAGAAAAACATTGGATCTAGTTTTGGTGAAACTTCTAGCTCACGAGCAAGAGCTCAAAAAGTTACATGCGAAGAATTGTGCTTCGGTGAAAAAAGACGCATAGTAAGGGAAGGGGATAGGATTTTAAGTGGTGGTTTTTTACTATAAGGAAAGGCATTTTTATGTCAAATTTTAATAAAGTTGTTATCATTGGGAATTTAACGCGCGAGCCTGAATATAAACAATTTAGTTCAGGTGGTGTGACGCGTTTGGGACTCGCTTCTAATCGTCAATATAAAAACAAGAATACAGGCGCATTAGTTCAAGAAGTCTGTTTTATTGATGTTGATGTTTTTGGTCCTCAGGCAGAAAGTTGCCGACAATATTTGCAGAAAGGGCGGCCGGTTTTAATAGAGGGACGTTTAAAATTAGATACATGGCAAGCTGCAGATGGTCAAGCACGAAGTAAGCATACTATTGTTGCAGAACGCGTTGTTTTTTTGCAAGCAGGGGCTCCTGCTGCTGCTTTCGGAGAGGCCGAAATTACCTCAGCCTCAGAGCAATCTTTACATGAAAGTGGGGGAGAACAAGAGCTTAAACCTGCTCAACGTGATTTCCAGCCCAAAGCACCGGTTGGACGTGCTAAAAAAGCCGAAAGCCTTGCGGGAAAAGATTCTGAAGAATCTACCTCTGATTTTAATTTCAAAGATGAACCACCTTTTAGCGATGAGCTTCCTTTCTAAGAAGTTTAGTGCCTCAAGGGAAAGTGCGCTTTCCCTTGACCTTATATCTACAATTCTTGAAAAATCATGTCAATATTATAATATTATTTTTTTAATTCAATTCATTATTGACAATTTGTAGTTTTTTTTGGCATCCTTGAAGGTGTTAGCATCGAGCTGGTGCATTCTAACAAATGAATGCTAGGTATGCTAGCCAACAGAGGAAACGCTATGAAAAAAATTCTGTTTTGGGTTGTAATGGGGTTGGGTATTAATTGTGGAATAATCCAAAAATTAGTGGGGCGAGTAGGATGTGTAGTGGGCATTTATGATAATCACCAATTTAATTTGGCTCATCCCGCTTATCACTTTAGTCTTGTACAAACACTCTGTGTTCAGCTGGAAACGGATTTGGACATTATGAAACTTAAGCCTGATCTTTATAAGCAGTGGACCGAAGAAACAGACTATCTTCTTGATCAATTTTTACGTCTTTATTCAAGTTTATCTCATCTTGTTACCTATAAAAATGAGGCTCATGCTTATCTTAAGGAAGATGCTGAATTTCTTATCGCTAGTATAGAGAGAGTTATCAATAAATATAAAAGCTCTATGGTTCTTATGGTGCAGGACAATGACTCAAGCTTTCTTTTTTTGGCAATTTTATTGAAAAAAATTGGACAAAAAGCGCTCGAGATTCTTTTACTTAATCATGAAGTATTGATTCCTGCTTATATGGGGCGTGTATTTTTGCGGCCGTTTTTTAAAATTCCCACGTACTGTTAATTGAAGCAATAATTTCTTTAGTTGACGCATTAAAAATTCTTTTGCCTGCAATAATGAGATCATAAAAAAATGTAATGATAGGTTTGCTACTTTCGCTTGTTCTATTAGGATCAAATTCGATCATAAAATTTAGCATGTGCATGTTCCAAGATTTCAATAATGAATTGTGTTGGGCGGTGCTGATAAATAATGGATCTTTATTTTTGGTACAAATAGAATCGGGATCCTTATGGCTGTAAGTGTATCCTATAAGAAAAGAAAAACCCTTGCAAAGGTGATCTGCTTTAAAATAGGTAGAAAAATCCCAATAAATTCCCGGGTCTATTGTTGCGTTTGCTGTGCTTAAGGAGATAAAACCAGTCTGTTGATTTGAGGTTTTTATTCTTAAATGTTGGTTTTTTTCCACTAAAAAAAGTGCACCTAGATGAGCTCCCACGGTGATCCATTCTAAATAACCACAGCTGATGTTGAATTTAAGGGGAACTCCGCTGTGACCATTATATCCTAAGGGAAGAGCAAATGGATGAGTAAGGGAAGCTGTTTTAGCGGTAGGAAGTAACAGGCCAATGCGGGCATCAAAATCAATAAAATCCAAACTAGTGGTCTCATTATAATTTTTTGCCCATCCTACTAAAAAGGATAGATCGCCGGCGCCTGTTTGATCACTTCCTCCTAAAAAAAGATTGTGGCGAGCAAAAATAGCGTTAAAATTAGCAAGAAAATCTTTCCAAAGAGGAGTTTGTTGACTCAGAATTCCTTGCAGAGGGGAAAGATCTAAGGCTCTTACTTTGCTCAAAAGAAGGCGTCGTATAGGAAGGTGAGCTTGAAAGAAAAAGCCCTGCAGGAGATTTTGATAGGCTATACAGGTAATCTCGGAGAAACGAAAGCTCCCTTTATAGCTCATAAGGCCAAAGGTGTTGTATGAAGGCAAAGCTGCTAAATTAATTAAAATTTGATCTAGGGTGTTGGTGGAATCTAAGGTGGGAACATTTTGGCCCAACGCTCTCATATTTTGAAATCCAAAGATATCAAGCAATCTCTCCTTTTTACCCTGGTCATTCCAGCTTGTTGTGGCATGTCCAAAAGCAAATTCAGTTTGAAAGGTACTTAACCAGGGACGATCTATTCGAGGTTCTCCCCAGAAGAGTGTAGCGCGATAAAAATGAGGGTTGTCGATTGCGCTACACTTTAAAAATAGCATGTTTATAAAAAAAAGAAGGGCTATGTGCGTGGTGCAGAATTCCTTTTTTTTGGATACAGAAGAAGAAAGCGACATTAATTTCATAATATTTAGCAACTATTAACTTGTTTGAGTTTTTTAATACCTAAAAACTTTACCATAAAAGTTATATAAACAGGACTTGATAGTTTTTGATGTTAAAATTTGAGCTTTTGTTAAGAGTTTCCTAAAATAGAAAAGAGATTATATTTTTTAGCTGAATGAAATGATGAGTGAATTATATATGGAACAGGAAATTTTTATAGATGAAACAGCAGAGCAGGAACCGCTAGTACAATCGCCTCCCGAACTTACCCTGTGCTTGATTCAATTGAATGAATGGAAGGATCGGTGCGCTCGATTGGGAGCAGAATTTGAGAATTATAAAAAACGAGAAGCGCGGGAGCGGCAGCAATGGGATTATTTTGCTCAAAAGCAGCTTCTTTTACCTTTGTTGTCCATCATTGACAATTTCCGCCGAGCTTACAGTCAATCACCAACTACAGGAGATGATGTTACGCCATGGATCGAGGGTATGAATCTTATTGCTAAAGAGCTTGATAAGTACTTAGAGCGCATAGGATTGCAGCCTATTGCTGAAAACAGTATGTTTGACCCTGCATTGCATGAAGCGGTGATGCAAGAAAATTCAAGTGATATACAAACAGGGATGATTATCACTGTTTTAGAGCCTGGTTACCGTTTTAAAGGTCATGTGTTACGTCCTGCTAAAGTGAGTGTTGCTACCTAAAACTATTTTTTCATAAGATGTAAAATTCCTACAATTAGTTCAATAAAAATGAGGACTATGATAAGCACTGATAAAAGATCTTCGCGTCGTACGTCTATTTTACTTTGACGTACCGAGTTAAGGTCCTTAATTATTGCTAACTTGTCCTCAATCCCTACTTTCCAGTTATTTAGATCTAAGCGATCTACTAAGAGGGAATATAATTCAGAAATATATTCTTCTCCTGCCAATTTTATACTACTTTTAAGTCGCTCGGTAATAACCGAAATTTCTACTTTCAAAATATTAAGAGCCTCAATAGGGTCTTTGGTAACGTTAATAAAGGGTAAATAGAGACTAAAAGGAATGCGATGTACTTCTCGTTGATAAACCGCATTAAGTTGTCTATCAAGCATCCGATCAAAGTATTGAAGTTCTAATTGCTGAATGTTAGCAAATTCTACCAAATCCAAAGAATCTTGATAATCATCATCATAAAAAAAGGCGGCGTGAGTATCAATAATAAAAAGATCTCCTCTATAATATCCAATAGCCGAACTCAGCATTTCATTCCGTTGATATTCAGCTAAGACTTCGGTTTCAAAGCGTAGCATATCGGCAATAGTGCCCCCATGATGATCTTTAAGTTCTACAATGCCGAGTTGATCGGGTTGAGGATCAACTTGAATGACGACATAGGAGGTGCGCAAATGAAAAAAACGGGGTTGTTTAACATAGTTTTTGATAACGCGGAAGATAGATCCCGCATCAATAACGCTCTGTTCCTGAAAGGTTGCATCCAGCCCTACGAGCTCTTTGCGTAAGTTTTCCAGTGTGTTGCGAAAGGGCACTTTATAGACTAATGAAATAACGCCAAAGCTATGAATACTTGCCGTATCAAATCGAGAACTGCTGTGGGGATGAGGTAAGTCAATTCGTAATGGTGTATGATAATTTTTGAAGTACTTGGAGAGAGCAAGAGGGCGCACCAAAATAGAGGCAGATTGCTTAACTGCTTCTAAATTTATATCATCCCCGATATCAAAAGCTTGAAAAATGACAATATTTCCCGTAAAAATACGATCACTACTCAAAGTAGTAATTTCTTTCATAATAACTCACGCGTAAAACAGATTAACAAATGACCTACCCCTTTTTTAACATCGCAACAAAAGCTTCTTTAGGAACTTCAACATTACCTACTTGCTTCATTTTCTTCTTTCCCTCTTTTTGTTTATCAAGAAGCTTGTTTTTTCGTGTTACGTCACCACCGTAACATTTTGCAATAACATCTTTTCGCATTGGGGAAATCGATTCTCGCGCAAGTATCTTGGATCCTATTGCGGCCTGAATGACGACTTCAAACAATTGACGATGAATTATTTTGCGTAAATTTTCCGCTAGCTCACGTCCAATGCGTTGAGCGTTGTCTCTATGGACAATAGCAGAGAGAGCATCAATAGGGCGACTGTTGAGTAAAATATCTAATTTTACTAAGTCTGCAGGCTCATATCCAGCCTCTTCATAATCAAAACTTGCATAACCAGAACTTAATGATTTAAGCGCATCATAAAAATCGGTAGCGACTTCATTCAAAGGAAGTTGATATTTCATAATAACGCGCTCTTCATCAAGATACTCAAGGGATTTTTGGAGGCCGCGCTTATCATGACAAAGGGTCATAATAGCTCCTAAATAACGTTTGGGCAAAATAATAGTCGCATCAATTCTGGGCTCAAGAATTTCCTCAATTTTTCCTGCATCAGGGAAATCATCCGGGTTTTCTATGTTAAGAGTTTCTTGAGTGTGCTTAATTTTTACTTTATATAATACGCTGGGGGCAGTGATAATTATACTGAGGCCATATTCTTGCTCAAGACGTTCTTTAAAAACATCCATATGAAGTAAACCCAAAAATCCACATCGAAAACCGAGCCCTAAAGCAGGCGATGACTTTTTTTCGACTCTAACGCTTGCATCATTGAGTGTTAATTTTCCTAAAGCATCTTGTAAAAGGTCAAAATCTGAATTTTCTACGGGAAAAATTGAAGCAAAGACAACTGGCTTGGCTGGTTTAAAGCCTGGAAAGGGAGTAACGGGCTTTTTGGGATCAAAAAGAGTGTCGCCAATTGAGGCTTCTTTAACCGTTTTCATACCCATAATTACGTAGCCTACTTGACCTGGATATAAGGTCCCAACCGGACTTTCGTCGGGGTACATCAATCCTACTTCTAATACTTCATATATTTTATTTTGTGAGGTTAGAGAGAGCCGGTCACCTTTTTTTATGGTGCCGCTTTGTAGCGCTACCAGACAGACAACTCCACGATAATCATCAAACCACGAATCAAAGAGTAGGGCTTTAAGAGGTTCTGTTAGATGAGTAATTGGCTCGGGAATACGCTCTATAATTGCCTCAAGAATCTCCTTTATACCTAAGCCTGTTTTTGCTGAGGCTAAAATTATATCTTCTCGTTTAAAATCAAAAAGATTTGCGAGCTGAGCACTACATCGTTCAGGATCAGCGGTGGCCATATCAACTTTGTTAATTACCGGGATTATTTTTAAGCCCTGTTCAAAAGCTAGGTAAAAATTTGCCATAGTTTGTGCCTCAACCCCTTGAGAAGCATCCACAAGCAAGATGGCCCCCTGACAGGCATAGAGTGATCGAGAAACTTCATAAGTAAAATCTACATGTCCGGGAGTGTCAATAAGGTTGAGTAAGTAAATATTTTTATTATACTCATAAAACATAGAGGCAGTTTGTGCCTTTACGGTAATGCCTCGCTCTTTTTCAACCTGGAGTTTATCTAAAAATTGTTCATTCTTTTTTCGGTCCGACAAGGTGCCGGTAAATTCTAAGAGGCGGTCAGCAAGTGTTGATTTGCCATGGTCTATATGGGCAATGATTGAAAAATTACGAATAGTCGAGGGGGTAAACGAGCTGAGCTCAATTTTATCTTTATCTATGTTCATGAGTTTAAAAAGCCTTTCCGGGCGTTTAAAAATGGGTGATATAGATAAAGTGTAGGCTAAAAGGGCTGATTTGACAATGGATATATTAATAGTTATCGTTTAATAGAAATTAAATTAATTAATTTAAAACATTTTTGGAAATTTATGAAAAAAAAGTTACTGCTCTTATTATCTTTTTTGCTTGTTATTGAGACGGCACTACAAGCTGTTATTAATAGAATTTCATTTTGGTCTAAGGCTCTTGTAATTGTGCATGACAATCATGATGAACCCTCAAATCAGACTCAAGATAGGGTGCGTATAGAGGAGCACAAAAAAGAAAATGAACTATTGATTAATTCATTAAAACGCAACGAAAACCCTATAAAATATTATGTTGAAAGTGGTGATTGGCTTACTAATACTTTAAAAAAGAATCGACAATTATATGCCCCTTTAGCTTCTTTTGTAGCCACGTTAGATTATGTTGACAAGGGCGCTCAGCAAGGCTCTTTGACTTATGAATGTGTGGATACCAGGCAGGAGCATCAGTTTATATTGGATGCTGCATTGGCAGTACCCGAGGTCATTAGTAAGCTTGTCAGCTTTAAAGATCCTTTTGTTCAAAGTCTTACCAATTTTACGATTCAGCGATATAAAGAGGATATTGATGAGCGTAGCAGACGGGTATCCCTAGCAGAAGATTCGCTGGCGAGGTTGGTTGAGAGGCCACTACCTGCCGATATTGCATTGAGTAAAGAAAGTAATGATCTTGCTGGTTGTCTTAAGGATCAGCTTGATGTTTTCTGTAGACAGTATGGTGTAGAACAGACCCAGAATATAGTGAATCTTATTGCTTGTCTTTCTAAACAGGACAGAAATATTTTAAGGCAGCTGGTTATTTTGGAAGGAAAACGGGAAATGGATGTGAACTTACTAAAAAAGATAGTAGCACTAACGATAAAAAAACCTGGGGTAGCGCAGATAGTTCATGTAGGACTTCTTCATGCATGCTGGCTCGAAAAAAAATTAAAATCCCTCGGATTTGGGTTGAATGAAGATTATTCTGTCTCCCACGCATTCCCACAGAAATTTGCTGCTGAAGTTATTCATTTTATTGATAGGGAACCCAGTTTATTACAGTAATTGGTGGATATTTCACGTTTTTCTTTGGTCTGCATGCAGACCAAAACAATTATTTAATAATTTGAAAATAAATAAAAAAAAACTTTTAAAACTATTGACTATTGCTAGTTCAAAGCATTACAGTAAGGTTAAGTAGTTAGGAATAGTACCATACTCTTACAAAAGGAGAGACGATGGCCGTCAAGAAAAAAGCAGCAAAGAAAGTTGCAGCAAAGAGAAGCGCTCGTAGTGGCGCAGTAAAAAAAACAACTAAGCGTGCGGTAACAGCAAAAAAGCGAACCGTAAAAAAAGCAGCGAGTAAGAAGCATCATACAGGTCTCATGGCCAGCATTGAAGAAATGTTGGGAATGGCAGCTGTTCCTGGTTCGCGCTCAAAAGCTACAGCAAAAAAAGCCGGCTCTAAATCAAAAGCAAAAAAGAAAGTTGCTGGAGCTAAAAGAGTTGTGGCCAAAAAGGCTGGAGCAAAAACAACCGCCACGAAGAAACATGCTGGAACAAAAACAAAGATGGCAGCAAAGAAAAAGACAGCAGCATCTCGCGCTCTTTCAAAAAGCGGTTTGAATGCTAATAGTGGTAAGAGTGGCGTTAAGAGAGCTAAAAAAGCAACCTCTAGTCGTACCTCTAAACGTACAACTTCTCGATCAGCCAGCAGCAAAAAGAGCAATTCTACCTTGCAAGCAACTCGCCTTGCTAATTTAGCAAAAGCTCGTGCAGCTCGTGCAGCAAATCATGCTAACAATAAATAGAAAAGCGAGCTTATATTTTCACACTAATGAAGGTGGCATTATGCATGTCACCTTCGTGTCTTGAGAGTGGTTTTGACAGGATAGATTCTTATGCATAAGTCGTGAAAGGGACACGTGTCAGCAGTTTTTTTGCATCGGTTTTGTCCCCATTTTACGAGTACTTCATTGATCTTTGACCAATATTTTTTGGGAAATATTTTTTCTAAAACAGCTTGAGTTTTTACTGGATCTTTTGTTGTAACCCATCCCAATCTTTCCGATATTTTTTGAACATGAGTATCAACGCATATGCTTGGTTTCCCAAATGCTTGATCAAGTACGAGGCTTATTGTTTTAGGACCTACGCCGGGCAAGGTTGATAATTGTTCTGCAGTATGCGGAACTCTGCCCTTAAACTGATCTATAATCTGTTGGCTGACTGTGTGTAGAAGATGTGCTTTGCGTCGGTAAAAATTAACTGATTTTATTAGATGCTCTAAGGTAGAGAGGGGCATTGAGAGAAATTGCTCGGGTGTTTGAGCATAAGAAAAAAGTTTTTCACATACTGGGTACGTTACCGTATCACGATTTCTTAAGCTGAGAAGGCACGAAATAAGAATTAAGAAAGGATCTTTTCCATATTTTTCAATAATTTTTGACGTAAGGGGTTCTGGTAATGTAGCGGCACGTTGCGTTAATCGTTTAAAAGTTTTTAAGATGTTAGATCGTTGAGATGCAAGGGAATTTGTAAGGAAGTCTGAGGGTAACATAGGGCACCTTTATCGGAATTTATAAAATTAATTATATCATGACTCGACGGTTGAGGGAATATTTTTTACACTAAAAACGATCGTCTTTCCTCTAACCAAGGTTTTTATGAATAGTGAAGAATTTGAACACAAAATAGAAGAATTTTTGCTCAATATTAATGTAGAAAAAAATGTCGCTGATAATACATATAGAGCCTATAAGAGTGACTTAAAACAATTTAGAGAGTTTTGGCAAACAATTAATAAGCAAGAATCTATTGCATTTCCTCTTAAGTCTGCAATTACCCGTTTTCTAGTTAAATTATATCATAAAAAAATTAGCAAAAGCTCTATCGCGCGTAAACTTTCTTGTTTCCAATCGTTTGAGAATTTTTTAGCTAAGCAAGGGATCAAGCTTAATCTTAAATTACAGCGGCCTCGTTTGGATAAAAAGCTGCCTATTTATCTAACTATTCAAGAAGTATTTCATTTATTGGATACGGTTCATAACGCTGAATTACCCTCCGGAAGCCCGTGGCGAGATAAGGCTATTTTTGAACTGTTGTATGCTACCGGTGTTCGTTGTTCTGAGCTAATTTCTATTAAAATGAGCGATATTAATTTTCATCAAAAAACAATACTTATTTTGGGAAAAGGTCGTAAGGAGCGAATTGTACTTTTTGGCTCTAAGGCTCATGATCGACTCCTTGATTATTTACAGTATGAACGGCCACTGGTCAAAGAAAATAGTGAACCACTTTTTCTTAATTGTCGCCATCAAAAACTTACGAGTCGTTCGGTACAGCGAATTGTAGAAATGTTTCGTAAATTCTTAAAAATTGAGCGAAAAATTACGCCTCATAAGCTTCGCCACTCATTTGCAACTCATTTGCTTAGCCAAGGGGCAGACCTACGAATGGTACAAGAGTTGTTAGGACATAAAACTCTTTCCAGTACGCAACGCTATACTCATGTTAGTTCTCAGCAACTTATTGATTTATGTAATAATATACACCCGATGAGTAAACCACCTAAGAAAGAAGAGGAAAAGTCTTAGCAAAAACATGAAGAGATTTTTATTTGACCGTTTTCTTTTTTTTACCCTCATCTTTTATGGGGCGCTTTTTTTAATCTCTGCGCGTCTTTTCTATCTTCAAATTCCTTTGGGCTCTTTTTTTTCTAAAAAAAGTAATAATAATTTTACCCGCTTCCAAACTATTTTTCCTCTGCGCGGAAATATTACTGATACGTCAGGCATCCTTTTAGCTACCAATCGGCCAGTTATTAATGTTATATGGCAGGGGACAGGCAACCGTACGTTAACCGAACATCAGGAAATCCTCTTGAAGAGAATAGAGAATCTTAGCCAGAAAGGTTTTGATGCGGCCTTTATTAAAAAAATAAAACAAGCTGAACGATATAAAACGAAAATAGTAGTTATTGGCGACCTTTCGCCTACTTCTTTAGCTTCTCTTTTAGAGCAATTTTCTATGTCTGAGAACTTGGTAATTGAAAATAACTTTCGGCGTTATTATCCTTACGGTCATTTGGCAAGTCATTTATTGGGCTATATTAATCAGATTGATCAAAAAGTTTTTGGTCGAATGGGGCTTGAGTCATTGTTGCAAGGTGATCTTCAAGGAAAGGATGGACAACGAATGCTTATTATTAATTCAGTGGGCACAAATATTTTTCAGCAGGAGACGCTGACCCCTCTCAAAGGAGATGTGGTGTGTACCACACTAGACGTTCGCCTGCAGCTTTTAGCAGAAGAATTTTTTCCTAAGGAATTTTTAGGGACACTTTTAGTTATGGATCCTCGTACCGGTGCGCTACGAGTTATTTTATCTCGACCCGATTTTGACCCCAGTATGTTTTTAAAAACAGTAAAATCTGATGAGTGGCATAATTTTCAGCAGGGGCAACCCCTCTTAAATAGAGCTTTTAATGCCTGTTATCCACCCGCTTCCATTTTTAAACTTATTACAATGAGCGCTGCGTTAGAGCATAAAATAATTGAACAAGATGATACTATTATGTGCCGAGGATCCCTTCGCCTTGGTTCACGTCCTTATCATTGTGCCAACCGGCATGGACATGGAATGTTGTCGGTGAAAGAAGCTTTATCAAAATCATGCAATATTCTCTTTTTTTATATAGGCAAGCATCTTTCTATTGATGTCCTTGCGGACTATGCTCAGCGTTTTGGATTGGGTTCTAAAACGGATGTTTTATTTCCTGAGCGAGCAGGGCTGGTGCCTTCAATTGCCTGGAAGCGACAGACAAAAGGTGAGCCTTGGTGGAGAGGAGATACTCTTTCCTGCGCTATTGGTCAAAGTTATCTTTTGACAACTCCGATCCAAATTGCCCGTATGATTGGAGCTATTTTTGAAGGACGATTGGTACGGCCTCGTATTTTAGAAGAAGAGCCAATTTCATATCAGTTTCTGAATATAAAGCAGGAGACGCTAGATTTTTTGCAGGAATCAATGAAGCTGGCTGCTGATGAAGGAACAGGGCAGCTTGTAGGGCGAATTAAAGATATAAAGGCATATACTAAGACGGGTACTGCAGAAACTACGACCAATAAATCAACGCCTGAACATGCCTGGTTTGTCGCCTATTTTCAGTATAAAGCAGAGCCTTTAGTTCTCGTTATTTTAGTGGAAAACGTTGGTGCGGCAAAGGTAGCAACACGTATAGCTAAAAATTATCTCAATGGCTATAAAAAGCTTATGGATGAAAAATTACTAGATTTTTCTTGATTTTTACTCAGTCTGCATTATAATAAATTAGATAATGTTCTTTAAGTGTTATAATTTTTGGGAAATACTATGAAAATACCAGTAACAATCGCCAGCAAAAAAATTTTCTTGGGGCTGATTCTTATGATGAGCAGCCAAGTTGTAGCTTTATCCTCCTGGGTGAGTACTGCGGGAATATTTTTGTTAGGGATGTTTGGTGCGGAGAACGCTCAACGCGCAGTGCTCAAAAGAAATCCGACAACGAAAATATACAAGAAAAGCTTTAAAAAATTTAAAGGAGAGAAGGGCTATGCTGAGCTTAGAACCAATAGGTTACATAAAATAGAATATGCTAAGTACCATGCTCGGCAAATTCGAAATGATGGTTTTTTTGCTCTGTTTTCTTTGGGCGGTGCAGGTTTGGTAACTTATGCAAAAGGTAAAGGCTGGATTAGCTAGCTGTTCCAAAATTAATAACGTTAAAATACAAAGGGCCTTCGGAATTTAACACTTTCCGAAGGCCCTTTAAAAATTTTAAAAGCGTACGAACTTCTTAAGCTGCTGATTTAGCTTTTGCTGAAAGACGTTTTGCGAGACGGCTTATCTTGCGAGAAGCGGTTCGAGCGTGCAGAACACCCTTATTTTTGGCGCGGGCTAGTTTTGCTTCAGCATCTTTAAAGAACTCGCGCGCTTGATCCATATTAGTTTCAAGTGCGGTAAGTACCTTCTTTAAAGCGGTTTTAATAGAAGTGCGACGTGCCAGATTTTTTTTACGTTTTACGATGTTTTGCCGTGCTTGTTTCTGTGCAGATTTAATATTTGCCATGAGATTTTTCTATTCCTTTAAACAACTTTATCAATTTTACCGGCCTTCATGCATTTGGTGCAAACGGCACCCCGATGCACACTACGAGAGCCAGAATTAGCGATGGTAAACCGAACCGTATGGACGTTTGGGTAAACCCAACGCTTAACGCGATTGTTGGCGTGGCTCACCATATTGCCAACGTGAGGTCGTTTACTGCAGATAACACATATTTTTGCCATGAGCCCAAAATCCTTTCCATGCTCGATTAACTTTAGCGTAATTACTTCCATTCTACAGCAAAATAGCTTTTTTTCAATTTTTTATGAGGACATAGAGAAAAACTAGGCTTTCTCATATGACTCAAGCTTAATATCCATATAAGGCCAGCCATCCTTGGGTCGCAATCTATCGTGAATCATACGCATGCCTAATAAAAACTTATTGAGCTCAGGGGTAATCTGAGAAAATCCTAAAAAGCAAAAGCCTATCGATGCATTCATTATAGTTGGAATTACTGGGTCCTTTTTATACAAATAGAGGTAGGATTTAACAAGTTGACTATCTTTGTAAAAGTTATGTGGCTCGGTTGTTATATGTTTCTCCCTGAGATCTTGAATAAAGGGTTCTTGTATAAACTCGTGGCCAGGTATCGAATAAGCTTTGTCATTTAAATTCTCCCATTTTATATAAATTTTTTTCATGCTTTTGCGCCATTTTCCTAGCTCCCATAAGCTTTTAGCTAGGCTCTTTGTGCCTTCTTCTTCTTCAATAACTTCAAAAAACAGACGATCAGATTGAAGATTAAACTCTTCTGAATTTTTTGGGTCATCAGATCTTTCCCATAATCCTGATTTCTTTTTTTTCATAACTTCCTGAAATTTGGCATCAACCCGCCATAACTGCCTAAAAAGATAGACTGCTTCGGGGTAGTATTGAAATTGTAGATTGCGGCTCCAGGGCTTATTGTCCGGGTTTATTTTTCTGCGCAGTAATTGGATGCTTTTTTCCATATATGGCTTGAGTTCTTCAAGCTCTTGAGGATCTATGGATTTTTGCTGTTCCATTGCTTGAGTAGTAAGCTGTCCCATTAAAAATAGTGCTAAGCCTAGACCTAGTCCTCTACTTTTTAAACTTTGATTAATCTTTATGCTCATTGTTACCTTATAAAAAAAGGGGAAGAGAAAAATGTTGTTCGATATATGTAGTATATAAAAAATATTAGTATTTTTCAATTAATTCAAATAAGTAGTGTATACAGTATTTGAATTAATTTTTTTGAGTTTTAACACTGTCGTGCTGAAGATAGGAGGCATATAAGAATATTTCTCCCCAGTAATCTTAGCGTTCACCGGGGAGAAATTATATTAGCTTAACTTTAGTTGAGGGCGAGGTGTCATGCCTAATAACTCATATACTTGTTCAGCATCGAGCGTTTCGCGTTCTACTAATGCTTGGGCTAGTTGGGCTAGTTTATCCACATGTTTACTGAGAAGCTCTTTAGTTTTTTCATAGGATGTTTGAATAAGAGAACGCACTTCGTCATCAATAATTGCAGCAGTTTTTTCTGAATACAGTTTTGCGTGGCTATTGGCATAAATAACATGACCTAAAGCATCAGACATTCCATAATGACGAACCATCTTATGTGCTAATTCAGTTGCTTGCTCAAAATCATTATGAGCTCCTGTTCCTACTAAGCTTAACATAAGCTCTTCAGCGACGCGGCCTCCTAAGCACACCATAAGTTCCGCGAGCATCTCTTCTTTAGATTTACCATATTTGTCCCGTTCAGGTAATGAGAACGTGACACCGAGCGCAGGACCTCGAGGTAAGATAGTAACTTTATGTAATGGTTGGGTATGTTCTGGAAGCAATAAATAAACAAGCGTATGCCCTGCTTCATGAATTGCGGTGGCATGCTTATCTTCTGGGGTTTGCACCATGGATTTGCGTGCTTTACCCATTAATATTTTATCCCGTGCTTCTTCAAAATCAGCAATAGTTACTAGATGTTGTTCAGGATTTTTGGTTGCCATAAGAGTTGCTTCATTGATAAGATTAGCCAGATCAGCTCCTGAAAAGCCTGGCGTTGCGCGAGCAATTTTATGAAGGTCGACCCCCGGATCTAGTTTTATCTTGGCTGCATGTACCTGTAAAATCTCTTCCCGACTTTTTATATCTGGATAAGGAACATGTACCTGACGATCGAATCTGCCGGGCCTCATTAAGGCTTTATCCAATGTATCGGGGCGATTAGTGGCCGCAATAACAATCACTGACGATTGATCCGATTGGAAACCATCCATTTCAGTTAACAATTGATTGAGTGTTTGATTTCTTTCATCATTGCCACCAGCTTGAGAGCGTTGTCCACCTACTGCATCAATCTCATCAATAAAAATGATGCTTGGACTAAATTTGCGGGCTTGCGTGAAAAGATCTCGGACGCGCGAAGCTCCTACGCCTACAAACATTTCTACAAATTCAGACGCGCTGACACTAAAAAAAGGACAATTTGCTTCGCCGGCAACAGCGCGAGCTAGGAGTGTTTTGCCATTACCTGGCTCTCCTATTAAAAGAAGACCACGAGAGACCTTGGCGCCTAAACGTTTGTAGTGCGCTGGATTTTTTAAAAAATCAACCACGTCTTGAAGCTCTTCTTTTGCTTCAGGCATCCCTGCAACCATAGTAAATGTGCATTTTATTTGATTGGGCATGAAGAGCATTGCGCGGCTGGATCCGCTGGTAGGGGATGGAGCGGGACTTGATTTGCTGCCATTTGGCAAGAGCATTCCTTGATGAGCCTGCTGTATATCTTCCGAACTTACCGTTTCACGGTTGTTTTTTGAAGCATTGATAGCGGCTTTATTGAGCAAGCTTGCTAAATCAGCTCCAGAAAAACCTGCTGTTTCTTGCGCTAAATTGGCAAGATTTACAGCCGCTTCAAGTTTAATTGAGTTGGCATGGATGGCTAAAATCTGTTCGCGAGCTGCTTGGTCTGGATAGGGAACAATTATTTTTCGATCAAAACGACCAGGTCGCAACAGTGCTTTATCTAAAACATCGGGCATATTAGTAGCGCCTATGATAATTACGGAAGAGGCTGTTGTATCAAAGCCATCCATTTCGGTTAGCAATTGATTTAGTGTCTGCTCTCGTTCATCATGACCGCCGCCAAAACCGCTTCCTCGTTGTCGTCCAATAGCATCAATTTCATCAATAAAAATTATGCTGGGTGAATTTTTTCGAGCTTGAGCGAACATATCACGTACGCGCGCAGCGCCTACGCCCACAAAAACTTCGATAAAATCTGAGCCAGTAATGCTGAAGAAAGGGCAATTTGCCTCGCCCGCAACTGCTTTAGCTAAAAGAGTTTTTCCATTACCCGGTTCTCCGACAAGAAGCACGCCGCGCGGAATTTTAGCGCCAATTTTTTTATATTTGTCTGGATTTTTTAGAAAATCAACAATATCTTTTAATTCTTCTTTGGCTTCTTGGGCGCCTGCTACAGAGTTAAAATTAATGTTAGCGGTGGAGGGCATGAAAAGCTTAGCCCTACTTTTTCCTATACTGAAGATGTTAGGGCCACTGCCTCCCGATCCTCGCGTTTGTTTAAAGAAATACCACAGGGCCAATGGCAAGAGCAAAAAGAGTAGCAAGAGAATAAAATGCCATACTTGAAACTGACTCGCTGCTGAAGCTACTGAAAAATCAACCCCATGTTGACGTAGGAGCTCGATATTTTTGGGGTTATCTTGAATAACTGTCTCAAATCTAGTGCCTTCATGAGTAACGCCATACACATCTTGGCCCGCAATATGGATAGATTTTATTTTATTTTCCTCGATCATGCTCAAAAAAGCAGAATAAGAAATACTCTTTATATGGCGAGTATAATCAGTTAACTTTGTTAAAAGCGCTAAGGATATGAGAAAAAAGAGAACCACTAATATTAAATTCTTAGGGCCACGTGCAAGAGGGTTATTACGAAATTTACGTTTTATGCGCACGTCACAAACTCCTATAAAAAGGTTATACAGCTATTTCATTAAAATCTGAGGTTCCGAACCTATCCATAATTCTAATTGTACTATAGAAAATAAAAAAATGGTAGTTATTAAAATGGTTATTTTTTTTAGCGACTAAAAAATAGTCTGTTTTATTGCAAAGATTTAGCCATGTTGGCGCCCTTATTTTATAAAATTTATGTGTAAGCGAGTCTGTTCAAACGGGGTGACCAAGCAGGATAGCTGCATCTCTGGCCAGTGGGTGTTAGAAAAAAGCGTTCTTGCGTTATACAGTTTAATATAGCAATTCTACTATCCTGAGCTGTTTTTTCAGTAAAGGAAAGATAGTTTCCACAGGGGGACCAGGAACAATCATCTTTATCGCTTGGGGTAAAAGTTATCTGAGTATGCTGTTTGGTAGAATAGTTATAGATAAAAATTTGCATATGGGCTCCTGCCAATTTGCAATATGCTATTTTCTTATGCGCATCATTCCAGGAGGGAGAACTGCAATATCCATTGGGTGTAATAAGCTCTGTACTTTTGGTAGCAGCATGATAATAATAAATAAGCGGCTTGCCTGAGCTATCCGCGCAATAAATAATATCATTATTGTCTAAAAGAGTTGGTGAAATTGTATGCGCATTGATTTCATGAGTAATCTGGGTCAGCGTACCTTGTGCTTGGTCATTTTTCTGATAAAAATAAAGATTTGTGGTGCCATTTTTAGAAAGACAATACACCATGCGAGTTCCATCGGGAGAGAAAGAAGCAAGCATATTAAGACCCTCGAAGTTAGAAACTAATTTTGTTTTCCCGCTTAACGTGGCGGATTTAAGACATATATTAGAGTTTGTTATGTCAGAATAAAGAAGGAGGGGGTCCTGAGTACTTGTATGCCATCGGGGCGCCAATGGCTTACCTTTTTCAATGAGGCAGGAGGAATTGATAAGATGAGGGGATGTTAAAAACAATTTTTTTTGAATTTTTTGGTTGACATAAGTATCGTGACAATAGGCAATTTTGGTGCAAAAAATACCCGGTTGCCCCGTTAATGCTTCCCAGCTCATATCAGAGATTATATCGGCTGCTTGGACCGGAGAATAGGATACTGCTACTTTCTTTCTAACAATTTCCAGAGGAGGATCTATCTCATAAAGACGCCATTCCCATCCTTCATCTATTGCTTTATTTATAATAATGACAAGATAAATCCCTTCTTTTTTAAGTGTGCTTAATTCATTTTTTGTCGGCTTTTTTGGGAAAAAAAATGATTGAACTACAAACCCAGCATGCTGCTGTAATGCACAGGTGAGGTTAGTTGTGATCTGTTGGGCTAATTGAATGTTTTCCGGTGCGTGTCCAATCAAGAGTAATCCTATTTTCATTTTTTCTTTAGATTTCGATGAGTGTATAGTAAGTGTAAGAGGGGTAGAGAGTAGGTTGCCCCGCGAATAAGTGAAGGTACATAAAAGGAATATCAGTAGATTGAAATTCATCAATTTTTTCATATTTTTCTCAACATGTTTTTAATAGATTACATGATAAATATAAGCGTCCGATTCCAAGCCGTTTTTGGAAAAGTATACTCTAAAAGAGCCTGTTTTGCACCCAGGTCATGAATAAGTGCGCCTGAGGATTTTTCTATTACCACATTTTTATTCCCAGTTTTATCGATATAAACTTTTGCGTGGCAAACAATAGTATCATTAATTCCTCGAGGTCGATGCCAATACTGGCCTATTTCTCGGGTGATTTCTTGGGTAAGCTCTAAGAGTTGAAGCTCTTCATACCCCACTTGAAGGGATGGTGCGGGTGGCAGTGGGGGTAGCATTTTTTCATGACTGTTGTTTGCATCAACCCCTGATTTTTTTTTAATAGGGGGAAGGGGCGCTGCTGGTGCAAGCGGAGTATTAATAATTTTTTTATCAAGAGGTTCATTTTTTTTTATTTCAGTTTTGAGCGACACATTTGAAGGAGATTTTTGAGGGAGGGGAGACTTCTTAGGGGAAGCCTTTTCTGTTTTTAAGATGGTGGCAGAAGAGGTAATTGCGCGAACTTTTTTTAGGGATGCTTGCGGAGATTGGGGGGCTCCTCCACCCTGATGGGCGGCCGGTGGGCGAGCTACTTTTTTATAGAGGGGGACCAGTACTAAAGGAGCGTCTCCCGAAGCGAGTGTGATATCAATAATAAGTGTTTGGTCTATAGAACTGCTCCACACTATGAAAAGTAGAAACAAACTATGAATTCCTGTTGCCACTAACAATAATTGACTCAAGAAGAGGTATCTTCTAGGCAAGACGTGTGGCAGTTTTTTTAGTTGCGATAGCAACATCTTTTACGCCCCCTAAAACTTTAATAGTGTCAATAACGGAAATAAGTTTGCCCGCGGAGCATGTTTTATTTTTGTCAACCGTAATCCATACACGTTGTTTAGGGCCGGAGCTTGCCAGTTGTTTCTTAAGGTCAGTTACGAGCTGTTCCAATGAAGTAGGTTTATTGTTGAGAAAAAGCTGTTCATCTTTGTCAATAGCGACCACCAGTTCTTGTTGACTCTGGTTTCCCGCTTCTTGAGCATTTCCATCGGGTAGATCTATCTTAATGGAATTTTGGATCAAAGGGGCGGTAACCATAAAAATGACCAGAAGAGTAAGGGCGGTATCGATAAGGGGAGTAAGACAAATTTCAGGCATGTCATTATGCGCTGGCCGCCGGCGTCGTTTAAAGGATATCATGCGCGATCTCCCGGAGCAAAAAATTTGATAACCAATGTGTTAAGCTGATAGGCAAGATTTATTAGTTGATGCTCTATCGTTTTATATTTGCTATTGAGATAATGATACATCATGAGAGTAGGGATGGCGACGCATAATCCTCCCAATGTGGTAATTAAAGCTTCCGCAATGCCGGGGGCAACCGTGGCAATATCTGCGGATTGTCGGGTGCTGATGCCTACGAATGCGTGAATCAATCCCCAAATAGTACCAAAAAGGCCAATTAAGGGAGAGACGGCGGCACATGAAAAAAGAATAGGAAGATAGGATTGCTCTGCTTGAAGTAAATCATCTATGGTTTGCTCTATGGTCTGTTCAGTTTGCTCTAATTGACTGGGTGTAAGGGAAATGTGTAAAGGATGGGCGCCACCTGCATTTTTTACTGCATTCATTGTTTGTTTGATAAGATATCCCGGCATGGTTGAGGAAAGTTCAGCAGTAGCAGTGCGAAAATCTTCTACAGAAGTTATATTTTTTAAGCGGGAGCGTGCCTGTTTCAATTCGCGCAGCTTAAGTCGGTTGAGAACGAGTTTATAAAGAAAGAGGGCGGTACATAAAATATTCATGCAAAATAAAGCCAGCAAAATAAATTTAGTCAGGAGGTCCGATTGCGTAATAAGTTGCCATACACCATTGCCAAATGAAGTAGTCATAAAAAATCCTTTTTAAATAAGGTTACATTTTGATAGCTTTTAAGTGAGCTTAGTATACTGCACAATCTTAAGGGAAGACAATCATTCAAGAATCGAGAATGTATCTATTTTTATTACAAAAAAAGGAGAAGGCGATGATAAAGCGTCTACTATTGGCAACCGTGTTGATACCCATAGCTGCTCAGGCAGGATTGGAGAATGTTGTGAAAAGCCTAGGTAAGCGTTTTGATACGCTTGCGGCCAAAATTGAAGTGGGCAGTAAAAAAGGCGGTGGTAGTTCAGAGAGAAACAAAGATGGAGATACATCAAGTTCAGACGAAAAAAAGGGAGGGTTCGTAAATATTACTGCATATATTGATATCAATAATAAGCCCTTTAGTTATGAACTGAGCCTCCCTAGAACACGAAGATTAACTGACGTAAAAAAAGAAGTATATAAGGAAATTGAGAACGCGAAGATTAAGATAGCTGATCCTATTAGGGATTTAAAATTTCAATTTAAGGATACTGGAGTAGAGCTTACTAATGAATATTTTCTGGATAATGCACCTCAGGGTCTAGTAATCTCTGTTGTTAAGAGGAAGGGGGTAACAGGGAAAAAAGGAGATGGAGATACATCAAGTTCAGACGAGCAGATTGCAGATTCCGTAGATATTACTATCAATATTAATGTCGATAAGAAGCCCTTTAGTTATGAACTGAGCCTCCCTAGAACACGAAGATTAACTGACGTAAAAAAAGAAGTATATAAGGAAATTGAGAACGCGAAGATTAAGATAGCTGATCCTATTAGGGATTTAAAATTTCAATTTAAGGATACTGGAGTAGAGCTTACTAATGAATATTTTCTGGATAATGCACCTCAGGGTCTAGTAATCTCTGTTGTTAAGAGGAAGGGGGTAACAGGGAAAAAAGGAGATGGGGATAAGCCAGCTCCAACTGACCCGTTAAATCCACCAAAAATAGAGCCCACCCTAGATATAAAAGATCAAGTTTATAAGGGGCAGCCCCTTATCATAGACTTTTTGGTTGAACTTGACAATCCTGCTGCGCTCGAGTTTGAAGTTACGTATGAAAAAAATCGTTTCGTCTCTCCTAACGTTACCGAAAATTCCTTACGCTGGAAGGGAAAATCGTTTATAGGTTTGGTGTCGATTAAAATGACAAAGGAAAATATTAAGAAGGTTATTTCATATGATGAGAAAGTCACAACAAACAAAAAGGTAGGAAAGGCGGTATTGTCTAAGGTGAAGTGGTTTATGCCCTCAGGCAATGATATGAGGATTTGTAGAACTAATTATTTTTACTTTGATCAGAGGTCGGGGATACGCGTAGAGCTTATTCCTATGAGAATAGTAGATAAGCGCTATGATTCATTAAGAGAATATTTAGAAGAAAAACTTGAAGAATTAGGAACTTTTAGCTCATTTGTGGTGAAGGTGGGGCAGGTCAGATTTTTTGATTACCTTGTATTTAGTGGTGAGGGAGTAACTGAAGAATTATTAAAGATACTTACAGCAAAATATCCTAAGGTTGAAATCGTTGGTAAAAACATTCTTAGTAGAGTGAAAGACTCAAATGGTGCGATATTTGCCCAGGGCATGGTTTAGTAGGTTCCGTGCACTTTTGTAAAAAGGATTAAAAAGAAGTATGGTAACGTTCAAGAATAGAGAACAATCACGACCTCAAAAAAAGGAACGTTACCATGTTTCAATACTACATTAAAGAAGAAGATTGGACAAAAATTTATAACTACTTGCAGAGCAGAAAAGATATTTATTGTGCCAACGAAGTAAAAATGCGTCATTTTTTTGAAGGAATTTTTTATGTCTTACGGGGAGGTATACAATGGAGGCTAGTGCCTTTTTGCTATGGAAAATGGCGCAGCTTACACAAAAAATTTAGAGAATGGTGCAAGAAAAATATTTGGCAAGATATGTTAAATTATTTTGGACAAGATGCCGATATGGAATATTTTATGATAGATACCACAGTTGTCAGGGCTCATTCTTGTGCAAGTGGCTATGCTGCTGAGGGCCTAGGCCGTAGCCGTGGGGGCTTTACTTCAAAAATTCATGCAGCTGTTAATGCACTTGGCAATGTACTCAAAATTTTTACTACACCCGGACAACAAAGCGATATCTCTAAGGCGTCAGATTTGATTGATAATGTGTAACGTCCAGCATATTCTTGGTGATGAAGCGTATGACTGTAATGTTCTTCTTGAACAAATCGCTCAACAAGGCGCTTTTGCTGCTATCCCTTCACCCGCTAATTATGTTATAGATCAGCATATTTACAAAGAACGTCATCTTATTAAACGCTTTTTTAATAAAATAAAACACTATCGCCCCATCTTTCCTTGCTTTAGCAGGTACCTTCATATAGCTTCGTTAAAAAGTACACGGAACCTAGGCCAATTAATTATTGAAATAGTATACAAAATAAAAGGAGAAGGTGATGATAAAGCGTCTACTATTAGCAACCGTGTTGATACCTATAGCTGCTCAGGCAGGATTGGGGAAGGTTGTACAAAACCTAGGTAAGCGTTTTGATTTGCTTACTGCCAAAATTGAAGTGGGCAGTAAAAAAGGCGGTGGTAGTTCAGAGAGAAAAAGAGATGTGGATAAGCCAGTTCCAACGGATGAAAAAAAGCCAACAAAAATAGAAAATCAGCTTTACGATGGCAGTGATTTGATAGTGGAATTATTGGTAGAAGTTTCACATCCTGAGGTTCTGAATTTTAGTGCCTCAGGAGTAGATCTTGTACCAAAGCTAAGCCAAGGATATAAGATACCTTTGGTAGTGGTTAAGTTTACTAAAGCTCACCTTGAAGCATTGAAGATTGATCTCACCCAAAGCAAGAAAGAGGTGGCTAAGAAGTTGAATGTACAGATTAGTCGCTGTTTTCCTCGGGTAACCGGTCGATGGGAAATGTATAGAGGAGATTCCTATTCTGACAGATTTCAGATTATTCCAGGGAAGGGGCTTATCTATGTGTATATAGAGCCAAGGGAATTGTCAGGTGGCAAATTGGTCTCAGCAAAGGATAGATTGGTTGAAAAACTTCTAGAAATTGGCCATATAATGAGCGCCTCAAAGGATCCCGAGTTTGATTATTGCATGGTAAGCTATAATGTATCCTTAGCTACTAACCTCAAAGATACTATGTATAAAAAACTTGACACATTGTTTATTGAAGACAAGTATGATTTGATTGGCAAAACTATTTTCTCTCAGGTGCGATTAGCAGATCGCCGCGGGGAGATAATTCTTAGTGAAATAGTTTATTCATAGAGACTAAGTTTAGTAGCTTATTGCAAAGTAGCAACCGCGTGTTGTGTAGGTCTTAATTCCCTGGCCGCAGGGTGCTACTTTGCCTTTTTTACCTAACAGTACGATTTTTGGGCATTGTTGGTCGATTTTTTCCATTTGCTATGATTAAGTCCCTTTGCTAAACTAAAAAAGCGTTCTTTTTATGCTAAAAAATAAAAAATGATTCGAAGGAACTACTAAACTATCATGAAACCAATTAAAAACAGTGCAGAGGGTGCCGTTGTAATAGCTCCTCCCGCTAGCGTAAACCCCGTAACCGCCGCCAGTTATGTTATATTTCAAACAGGTGGTAAGCAATATCAGGGCATTCCTGGCAAAACAGTTGCTATTGAAAAAGTAACAGGAGAAGCCGGAGATACAGTCAAATTTGAGGATGTTCTTCTTAAAAAACATGCTGATGGACAAATAGAAGTGGGACAACCTTTCTTGGCTACTCCGATTAGCGCCTCAATTGTTAAGCATATGCGAGGGCCTAAGCTTATTATATTTAAGTTTAAGCGTCGCAAAAAGTCCCGCGTTAAAAAGGGGCATCGCCAGTCGTTGACTATTGTACGTATCGAAAGCCTTTAATTCGCTTTAAATTTTAGTAAAGACCCTTAACAGATTAACACTGTTAAGGGTCTTTACTAATTTACAAAGAGCAGATGTTCAAATAGAGGACTTAAAATAGCTTTGATCCCCCCTCCGGGGTTAGATTAGCTAGTAAAGCAAGCTTATTAATAGGCCCCGCACAGACGATAATATCTTTGGGTTGTAAAATATACTCTGCATTAACGAATATAATCTCTTGTTCATTTATCTGTAGTCCAATACAGTGCACCCCATATTTTGCCTGAAGGGGAATTTCTTGGAGCGATTTGCCAACAAATTTGTAAGGAATTTGAATATGGCCAATGCCAAAATGGGAAGTTATGCGGATTAGATTGGCATAGGGGGCAGCACTGAGCGTGTCTGCCAATTTTCGTCCTACTTCTTGTTCAGGGAGAATAACCCGATCCGCTCCAATTAATTTAAGGATATCCTTATGAATCTCGCTGATTGCTCGCGTAATTACCATTGGTATATTTAATCTCTTTTTTAGTAAAGCTGTTACTAAAATTGATTGGGCAAAGTTTTCCCCCATAGCTACGATAACAACATCCATTTCTTCGGCGCCGATTGAAAAAAGGCCGTTTTCATCGCCAATACGAAGACATACGGCTTGAGTTATATCGTCGCTGATAGAGGCTATTATTGATTCACTACTGTCAACACCTAATACTTCCATTCCATTTTCTGCGAGGGTTTTTGCGACTTGATAACCAAATCGACCCAGTCCAATAACACAAAATTTCATTAAAATTCCTTTAGGTGATTTATTGTTTAGCCAAGCATAATTCTTTCTTCAGGGTATGAATATTCAATGTGAATAGGCTTTTTAATAAAAGCAAGCATTGTTGCTAGGCATCCTACGCGACCAACCATCATAGTTAATGCTATGCATACTTTCCCAAATGAAGACAAGGTAGTAGTAACGCCCATAGAAAGGCCACAGTTGCCGAAAGCAGAAACTACCTCAAAAAGCAATTCTAAAAATGTTGCATGCTCGGTAATAAGGAGAAAAAAGAGTATGCAAAGTACCCATCCAATACTTAATGATATAATCGTGATGGCTTGGCATACTTGAATTTGAGGAATGGTTCTGCCTCGAATTATAGTAATGAACCGTCCCGCGCTAGCAGCTTTAATCATGCCGGATAAGATGGTAAGAGAAGTTGTTTTTATTCCACTTCCGGTAGAGCCAGGTGAAGCACCAATAAAGGTAAGAATCATGATAAGCAATAGGGTTGCTAATTGCAAATCAAGCAATGGGAGGGTAATAAATCCTGTTCCTCGTGCTGCAACTGCATTAAAAAGGGCATTAACACCAACCCCGACAAAAGAAAGATGATGTAAAGTATTACATCGCTCTAGCATCCAATAAAGTAGAAAACTTGTTCCGGTGATGGAGATGGTGCTAAAAAAAACGACCTTGGTATGCAGTGAAAAATGAAAGCGGCCATGTTTACGTACTGTATATATATACTCAATAAGTTCATGCCAAATCATAAAGCCGATTTCTCCTGCAATCATCAATAAGGATAAGATGAAGAGAAGAAGATAATTGTTGTGGTAAGAACTCAATCCATTAGGGAATAATACTAGCCCTGCGGAGACGAATGCCGAAACAGCATGAAAAATTGATAGAAAAATTCCATATCCCCACGAATAATCTTGGTAGATAGAGGCAAAAATAATTAAAGCCCCTATGAGCTCAATAAAAAAAGTAATTTTTATGATAAAAAAAATTATTTCTCCCGTATCTTTCCAGGAATCAAGAGATAAGATACGCGCACCAAATATTTGTGCAGCAATACCAAAATCTACAAAAAATGAGACTAAGAAAAAAGTAAGAGTGATAACACCAATACCACCAACCTGTATTAAACAGAGGATGACCAGATGGCCAATGAAGCTAAAGGATGAAAGTGGAATTACTGAAAGGCCAGTAATAGTTGTATAGGAAATAGCAGTAAAAAGAAGATCTCCAAAAGCGATAGAAGTAGTACGGCATATGGGAAGTGCCAGAAGGAGGGTTGCTATAGGAATCATGCTGAGCAATGATAAAATTAACAGCCGTGCCGGAGAAAAAAAACCGATCCATCTGGGTCGCATATTCTAGTCTTCCTCTTTTTTATAAACTGTTACACAATTAACCATAGGGTTCCTATAATCAGTAGTGTAAATAAGAGTACAAGGAGATTGAAATAACGGTCAATATATACTTTTATTTTGTCGCCCCACAAGGCAATAACGCCGGCTAATAAGAAAAATCGAGCACCCCGAGATATACATGAGCAGAGGGTAAACGGAAGAAGCGGAAGTTTACAAAAACCAGCGCTTAAGGTTATTGCTTTATAAGGGAGGGGGGTGAAGCCGGCAACTAATACCGCTAATGATTCATAATTTTTATAAAATGATACAGCTTGAGCAAATTGGACTGGACTAAAAAGGAATGTTACAAGACGTTGTCCTACCAAATCCCACACCGCATAACCTATGCCATACGCAGCGATTCCGCCGAGTACTGAAGCGCACGTGGCAATAGTGGCATAGTACCAGGATAAGCGTCGACGTTCTAAACAATATAAGATGAGCAATGGATCCACGGGAACAAAAAAAATTGCTTCTACAAAAAAAAGTGCGGCTAAGAGATGAGTTGCATAGGGTGAGTGAACCTGTCGCCCCATCCAATTATACAATTTTTTGAGAGGATTCATGCTCATCCTTCTTTTTTAATTTAGATAGTTCGTTGATACGTATTGATAAAAGATTCGACGTACCTTTGTAGAGTAGTCACAGGTATTCGCTCTTGTCGAGTGGTATCTCGATTGCGGGCAGTAACGCATCCATCATTTTCAGAATCAAAATCGTAGGTGAAACAGAGAGGCGTCCCAACCTCATCTTGTCTTCGATATCGTTTTCCTATTGAACCAGATTCATCAAATTGAACTTCTAGGCCCTGCTTTTTAAGCTGTTCATACAGGGCAAACGTTGCTTCACTCTGTTTTTTGCTCAAGGGTAAAAGGGCACATTTTATAGGAGCAATACGAGGGTGTAAGCGAAGGACCACTCGCGTCTCATTTTCAACAATATCTTCATCGTAGGCGTCAAACAGCAGTGTCAAAAAAAGTCTGTCAACTCCCACCGATGTTTCGACCACATGAGGCATGTATGATTGTTGAGTACTTTCATCAAAAACAGAAAGGTCTTTACCTGAACATTTGCTATGCTGAGAAAGATCAAAATTACCCCGATTGGCAATCCCCTCCAGTTCTTTCCAGCCAAAAGGAAATTGATATTCAACATCGGCAGTAGCGCGAGAATAGTGAGAAAGTTCATCAGGTTCATGAGTGCGTAAGCGGACGCTCTCTTGTTTGAGACCAAGCTGTTGCGTATAAAAAGTTAAACGGTGCTCAAGCCAGAATGAAAAGGCTTCTTCTGTTTTATCTGGTTTGCAAAACCATTCCATTTCCATTTGCTCAAATTCGCGCATGCGAAAGAGAAACTGTTTAGGGGTTATCTCATTACGAAATGCTTTGCCAATCTGAGCTACACCGAAAGGAATTTTAACTCGATTAGTGGAAACAATATTTTTAAAATTAGTAAAAATTGCCTGCGCTGTCTCCGGTCGTAAGTAGGCAGAGCTGCTATTGTGAGCCGAGGCACCTAACTCTGTTTTGAACATCATGTTAAATTGCCGAATATCGGTCCAATTCTTGTTGCCGCAGTGCGGACAAGCTTTGGTCAAATCGATATCATCAGTTCTATAGCGATGCTTGCAGGTTAGGCAATCGACCATTGGGTCACTAAAATTGTCCACGTGTCCTGAAGCTCGCCAGACTTCCTCATGGCCTAAAATAGCGCCATCAAAAAGCACCATTGAACCAGCGATACGCATCATTGACTGCAGCCACGTATTTTTAATGTTGCGCTTGAGAAGAGCGCCTAAAGGCCCAAAATCATAGACGCCATTGAGGCCGCCGTAAATATCAGCAGATTGATAGACAAAGCCTCGTCTTTTGCAGAGCGCGGTAATTTTATCGAGGGTTGCGCAGGATATCTTTGTGGGTGAAGGCTCGCTTGCATCAATGTTTGTTGCCATAAAACTCCTAGGATAAAACAAAATTTGTAGGGGCGCTATGTGCGCCCCGGTTTTGAGTAAGGTTACTGTGTTAGGAATTTTTTGGCAAATTCAGTATCGAAATTACTTGCTTTGCAAGGATTTGAAGAACGCATCAGTATGGGCTAATATAGAGGTCATTTCGAGCATCATTGCAAGTGATTCGTCCAATGATTCTAAAATTTTTAGCTCTTCTTGGGCTATTTTTGTGATAAAATCAGCATCTTTTGAAGGACTGAGAATTTTTAAGTATGGCATAGCCTGCTGAATTTTAGTGGTAATCTGATCTATTGTGGTATTAATGCGACCAGCGGTCTCTTTTAGAGCTATAAATTTCTTGTTAGCTTGATTCATCTCTTGTTGTGTAAGCTGTTGATCATTGTCTATTTTTGCTTTAAAAGTTTTATAGAGAGCTTCAGCCTTCTTTAATTGTTTTTTATCTGAAGGATATTCTGAAACTAATTTTTTAAGCGCTGGATCAGCATCATTAAAAAGTTGGATAATTATTTCTTTTGCTTTTGTAATTTTTGTCGTTGTTCTTGGCTTAGTCTGCTTCTCTTTTTTTACTCCACTAGCTCCTGATATACTTTGTTCTAATTTTTGCAAATTTTGCGTAAACTCCCGTAAGTCTGAAGCGACGGTTTTCATACCGTGCAGAGAGGTTCCGGTGCTTACGCTTAGCAAGATGAGTAGTTTGAATTTGTTCATTTTGACCCCTTTTTTAAAAAGTTCGTTATATGATATGTCCCTATTTTTTTTCCTCCGGCGCTATTCAGTTGAAATAGTTGATTACTTTAAATGTTTCAATAGTTTCTAGTGATGGAAGCTTATCAAAAATATTTACGAGCTCTTCATAATTCTTCTCTGCTTCATCTTTTTAAACAAATCATTTATTCTCTTCTGTAAGGCAAGAATCTTTTTTCCTACTGTGTTATTTTTTCTGAACTCCTGAAGAGTATTCTTAATAAAAAGCTGATCTGTTTCAGATAATTTTTGTTGTAATTCAATTTTATCGAGAGCAGCCAGTATTTTTTCATTGTGCGGGCTCTCATAAATTTTTAGAGTTCTTGTAAAGGAATTCTCGAGCGCTTCCATAAGAGGTGGTAGTTTTGCCATGTTTTTTTCGAGTTCCTTGAGATCGGGAGTAGCTGCCTTCGGATTCTGCTTAAATGTTTCAATAGTTTCTAGTGATGGAAGCTTATCAAAAATATTTACGAGCTCTTCATAATTCTTCTCTGCTTCATCGTACTCTGCATCAAACTTTGTTAGGATCCGCTTATTTTTATTTAACTCGGTAGTAATCTCAGTCTTGAGTTTTTTAATCTCTGCTTTTGATAGGTCCTTCGATGAACTGTCTGAGTCAAGCTTTTGGGTTAGTTTTGCGAGGCTTTGCGTAAACTCCTGCAAATCTGAAGCGAGGCCCTTCATGGCGTGCAGAGAGGTTCCGGTGCTTAAACCTAGTAAGATGAATAGTTTTAATTTGTTCATTTTGACCCTTTTTTTAAAAAGCGCGTTATATGGTGTTCCTTCTATTTTTTTTCCTGCGGCGCTATTAAGTTGAAATATTTGATCACTTTTGTAAGCAAATCATCTATTTTCTTGTGTAAGGCAAGAATCTTTTTTCCTACTGTGTTATTTTTTCTGAGCTCCTGAACAGTATTCTTAATAAAAAGCTGATCTGTTTCAGATAATTTTTGTTGTAATGCAATTTTATCGAGAGCAGCCAGTATTTTTTCATTGTGCGTGCTCTCATAAATTTTTAGAGTTCTTGTAAGGGAATTGTGGAGCGCTTCCATAAGAGGTGGTAGCTTTGCCATGTTTTTTTCGAGTTCCTTGAGATCGGGAGTAGCTGCCTTCGGATTCTGCTTAGTTTCTAGTGATGGAAGCTTATCAAAAATATTTACGAGCTCTTCATAATTCTTCTCTGCTTCATCGTACTCTGCATCAAACTTTGTTAGGATCCGCTTATTTTTATTTAACTCGGTAGTAATCTCAGTCTTGAGTTTTTTAATCTCTGCTTTTGATAGGTCCTTCGATGAACTG
>Ga0206849_1006_pt1 | contig 64799 bp, 57 predicted proteins | sample Alteio_BWOrgCont_15_FD_152892 | JGI IMG/M metagenome (GOLD analysis project Ga0206849, IMG submission 152892) | Enriched cells from forest soil in Barre Woods Harvard Forest LTER site, Petersham, Massachusetts, United States -... | ecosystem: Environmental > Terrestrial > Soil > Temperate forest >...
TTTTAACAAAGAAGGCTCCCTCAACCTTTATGGTCAATCTTATTATAAATATGTACTTTGAAGATAATATTAATTTTTTATATAGCTTGCATCCCCCAACCTTTAATACTATTTTTAGCCTTCCCCTCTCTAATGCCGATTGTGCTTATAAGGTAGTAGAAAACGAAATTTTACGAAAAATGAATTTAGATTTAAAACAGCCATTGTTGCTGTTTAATTTAGCGCAAAGCCAGCCAGACCCTATGAGAAAAGCAGACCTATTTGCGATGCTGATTCCTGTGCTGACAAATGCTGATACAACAGCTCTTATAGAAAAATTTGCCCTCAATATTGGTAGTAATCCCTCGGGGGCCTTATGCCGCAAAGTCGCTTCTTTGCTACAAATATTAGTAGACAACAGCCAAAATAGAGAGCAAAAGAAACAAATACTTTTTAATATATCCCAAAGTCAGCTAGATCCTCAAAGTAAAGCAGAAGTGTTTACACAATTAGCACCCTTACTAATCAAGATTGATACCACAGCTCTTATGGAAAAATTTGCCCTAGATATTATCAATGATCCTTCAACAAATCTATATGTGGAAGCCTCTCGTTTATTACAAACGCTGATAAAAAATAGTAAAGATAGAGAACAAAAAGATTTTGAGAGAATTTTTAATGAATTAATAAAAAACATCCCACCGGCAGAAAATATTAATAATTTTGTTTCTTTGATTAACACCCTACAAAAAGAAGAACGGAGTACTTCTTATTATGATGAAGCCAAACTCCCTCAACTTATAGAAAACTTTGCAATACACTATTTAAACGATAATGCTTATCAAACCAAAAATGTGGACTCTAATGTAATACCTTTCCTTGCAGGCCTTCACGCATATAACTTGATTAACAAGAAAATACTTATAGAATATCTTACCGCCGCTGTTAAAGAAAATAGACTAGTATTTTCACCGTCCCTTCTATCCTTGCTAACAAATTTACTATCCCGTGAGTGGATTGAGATCCATCAAAAAGAGGAAATAAATAGGGCGGCCTTAAGTGTTCTGCATAATTTCGCTACTAGCGTTGAATTAGCTTTCTGGACTAATAAAACACATCTAGCAAGCGATTTATATTTAATTATTGATATATTTAAGTTAACACACATGGTTTTACAAGACTTGAGTGATGAAGATACTCTGCTTATTCTTAAAAAATCTCTCGACTATCTAAGATCCCAAAAATTAGAAGACGTCGTTCAACGGATGCCTGAGATGGATCAGATACAACTTTTGATGGAATCGATTGCGGCAAAAGAGACACTTTCTGATAATTTAATTAAAGAACTCATAGACTTAGGAGTATTTGTCTTATCAACTAAAAATTATAGCTATAGCCAACAAACTCTTAAAGCCGATTTTGCGTTTCTTTATACTTTAGCAAAAAAGCATCCCAGTTCTTTGCTGTTAGAACAACTTCTAAAGTGCTATATAAGACTAAGAGGTCCAGTAAAAAGAAAAGAACTTGATTACATTATCGATGCCCTCGAACTCAAATTAGCCGAGCAACCCGAAGAGAAAGAAACAGCTACGCCTCTCAAAGTGGAAGAGAGGCAATTATGACGCACTTTTTTTCACTTCTGCGCCATCTAACGTTCTGCTGCATCGCAGGCTTTTTTTTGTCTGGGCAGGCAAGCCTCACGATGAGAAATATTGATCAAACCTATCAAATACTTCCCCCCCATCTTAAGCATTACTCAATTACCAACGGCGCTATCCTCTGGGAAACAGGCTGGATCAATAATTTTTATCGCTTTGCCAATTTTTATCCCCTAAAAAAAAAGGGGAGCCGACAACGAATCATTATTAGCTGTGACCCTCTCAAAACCGATGCCGTAACTCAATTGATCCACCTTCTTTTCTATCGTGTGCCCGGCTCAACAAGCTATACCGATTTTAGTACAACTGATCTTATCAGAACACAAAATTCCGTTGAAATTGCAAAAGTAGTAGCAGAAATTGTCGTAAATCTAAGCCCATTGAACCAAGCCATTGATGAGATAAGCCGAGTTTTTGAAGCGTTAACAAAGGAGGTAGATACGCTCGCAAGCAATCCTACGCTCATCAAAAATAGATACGCTAAGAAAATCCTAGACAATTTTGCTGCAGCAATGCAAAAGGTTAAAAAAACAAGAAATTTAGATTTTTTGCGCCACGAAATAGAAAACATACACAGATCTTTATCAAATCCAGATTCGGCTTTTAAATCCGCACTATCAACGCAATTTATCGCATACCTTGAAAAATATTCTGAGGCAGTTACAAAACTCGATATTTTATTGGTGCCCCTAACCAGATTGTTCAAGTTTTCAAAAACTTCAGGACTGAAAGTTTCTTCTCACGAATTTGCCAATATTGTGGCACACGCACTACAAGAATGCCAACCTCCTACTCAAGATCACTACCCTCCCAATCTTATTTACTCTCTTTTTCTAGCCTTTTTATGGAAAGCATTAGACAAGGTTTGTGGGGCTGATGAAGCAAAAAACCGTAAAGCACTGCAAATTTATTATGCTAAATTAGGAGATTTATTGGGACAAGAATTCAAGTTACCCGCTGAAGTTACGTTGCCAAAAAAAATACATCCGCAGAAGGCCGCAGAAGAATTTTTTGCCCTGATTGAAAAAAAACCTTTGACTAACTCAGATTGTCCTTTAGATTCAGTATTTTTTTATGCAACAAAAATACCTCCCTTCCCGCCCTTAGAAGGTTTTGCAACAATCAAGTATCAGCCACCCCTCCACCACAGTCGTCCTGTTTCTTTTCCGGATTGTATGGAAAATAGTATTGCAAACTTTATTCGCATTATGAGCTATGATTTACAAAACTCTACCTATTCGATTAGCACGCTTGAGATGCGATTAGGAATCACCTTAAGCCAAACTGCTCACGATAGACTAGCCGCATTCTTTAATTATCCCTTTGATCATGAGGGCTGGGGATCTCTTGTTTCCAATATTGCCTATGTTCCCTATTTATCGAGAACACCACATGATGTAGGAACACGCTTCATTCGGATTGAGGATGTAAGCCTAAAAAGTGAGTATGAAAATAATGGCTATGTGGTTATAGATCCCAATCAAGCATGCTTCGAATTACGTCCTTCAACGCGCACAATTATTCTAGTACTTAACCATGTTTTAGATCTAGGTCTATTTAAAGACAATCTTGGAAGAGATATTCTTGGCGCAGAAGCATTGCGTCCCGATTTTGTTACTCATTATTTTTCGCTGCTATGTAAAAAGCTTCATCTGCAGGGAGGCTATGCAGAAAAGTTATTTACACTGAAAGAGCTTGAAAAAAGCACTGAAGATGAAGAGGAAGAACCGCAACCAAACAAGATAATTAACAGAAGCAATATTTCTATAGATACCTTCGATTACACAGGAAATAAGAATCTTTTTTGCTTCTTTATCAATAAATTTACAGATTTGAAAAACAGCAAGGGCCTCCATCAATTTGCAACTAAAAAAGAGCATGGACAATACATATTTGACTATGAGAACAAAGACAAATTCAATAAAGAAATAATAAAAAATATTAATAACGAAAGCAGCACTCCGTTTTCTTTTGAGATTGCCCTTATTATTATGCTGATTTTTGAGAATAATTTTAATCTTCTTCCCGAAAATTTAGGCAGCTTCTATAACTTTTTTGCAGCACCTCTTTATAATCCCGACATCGCGTATTACATTGCCCAACAACAAATAAATTTAAAAACTTCGGATGATAGGATGAAAAATTTGTCATTTTATTTGGCACAAAGTCAACCGGATGTAATGCAAAGACTCAATCTCCTTAGCGGGCTAGTCAATCTATCTAGCAATGAGGCACAACGAGAACGCATTCAACAAGCACTTCTTACCGTAATGACCAATCCTAGAGTCACCCAACAACACTTTGCAAAAGCCAGTAATGTACTCGCTACTGTTATCGCAGAGATGAACCAAGAAGAGCTGAAAAAAACATTTAATAAGTTAGCAACAGGTCTCCTCAGATCCCCCTATTATCCTCAGATTAACCTACGCATTATGAAGCTGTGGGAAAGGGACACTAAGAACCCTAAAGAAGAGGCACAACTACCTCAGCTGATAAGCACCTTTATTGAAAAAAATTTTACAAATGATGCCTATACAACCCCAGAGAAAACACATAAAATTATTCATCTTCTTAACCTCCTTTACAATAAAAAATTCATTAGTGCGTCTCAAACGCTGGAGTATATTATTCAAGCAGATACGCAGGACAAACTAGAGCCTTGGACTGCTCTATTAACGTTGCTTAAGCGGTTAAGCGTCGATAAGTCACTCACTGTTGATCAACAAAAAATATTAACACCTATACTAGAGAAACTTTTTAATAGTTTTGGCGCCATTCAACTGTCTCCCCAGAAAGATTATACCTCTTTATTATCGGCCTTCTTTGACCTGTTCTTTTCGCGATTAGGCACCCCCAACTATCAGACCGTAGGCAGCATTATCAGAGAAACTCTAAATTATCTTGCCCTAACCAGCTTTGATATAGGCCCAACTGATCTTTATTTTATAAAATTTTTAGCTGCAGTTGCTGGACAAAAAAATATTAATAATGATCTCATTAATTTAATATTCGAATCAGTTGAGCGATCCGTACAAGATGGCTTTGATATTTTTGGTAATGATATTAATTCTTTGGAGGTACTCGTAGAAAAAAATCCAAGTCCTTTTCTTTTATCCAAGCTAAAAGAATTATATAAAAGTAATCTTATAATAAACAGGGAAGATCTTGAGAAACTTGCCAGCTGCATAACTATTCTTGAAGAAACGCTTGCTGAAATCTCCCCAGAAGAAAAAAAGGGATAGTATGAAACATTTTTTTTCATTACAAAGATATTTAGCATTCCTCTGCATCATAGGCTTTTTTTTGCCGGTGCATGCAGGTCTGGCTCTGAGAAATATTGATCAAACCTATCAAATACTCCCGCCCCATCTTAAACATTACTCAATTACGCATGGTGCTATTCTGTGGGAAACAGGCTGGGTCAATAATTTTTATCGTTTTGCTAATTTTTATCCACTTGAAACTCTAGATCATTTGGGCAGAAAAAAAATCAATGTCGATCCTGCAAAATCTGGTGCTCTTATACAGTTTATTTATCTTCTTTTTCATCGTATTCCCGGCTCAACAAGTTATACCGATTTTGATGTCACCCATCACCTACATATTCAAGATCCTTTTAAAATTGCAGAGTTAGTTGCGAAAATTGTTGTTAAGTTAGATTATCTCCAAGCTGTGGTAATGGAAGGCATAGCAACCCATAAGGAGCTCGTAGCCGAAGTTACCCTATTGCTCAGCGACAAAGAACTTACCAATGATCCTAATATTCAACAGACTCTTACTGATTTTCTACAGGTTTTAGCAGAACTTCGAGAGACTAAAGATCTTAATGCAGTTATCAATAAGAGCAAAGAAATTTGGGGACGAAAAGAGGCGTTAAAGAATATAAAATTCAAAGCATTAAACGACATTGTTACTAAATATACCAAGACAACTCAACAACTTGATATAGTGGTAAAACCTATTAAACAGCTCCTGCAACTTAATAAAATCTCTGCTCATGAATTTGGCAACATTATGGCGCATACCCTGCAAGAATGCCAGCCATTTACCACAAATGGCTATCCGACACATTTTGTTCATTCCCTCTGGCTTGCTTTTTTGTGGAAGACCTTGGAAAATGTATGCGGCACTGATGAAGTAAAAAATCGTCAAGCTATCCAAGTTTATTATGCTCACTTAGCCAATCTGTTGAAGAAAGAGTTAGAGGGCAAAAAACTGAACTTGCCTCTTGAGGTTACTTTGCCCAAAAATATAAACTCGCATAAAGCCACAGAAGAATTTTTGGCCCTGATTGAAAAAACATTCTTAAATGACCCAAATCTTCCCCTTGATTCAGCATTCTTTTATGCGGTAAAAATTCGGACCTTCCCTCAATTGCAGGGCTATGCACAAGTAGCTTACCAACCACCTTTTTCCGCTAGTGGCCCCGTTTTCTTTCCGGATTGTATGGAAAATAGCATTGCCAATTTTATTCGTACCATGAGCTATGATCTGGAACGCGGAATTTATTCGATTGATACGCTTGAAAATCGCTTCAGGATTATCTTAAGTCAAACTGCTCGCGATAGGCTAGCACCATTTTTTAAGGATGTCTCTGACGCCAATGTATGGGCAGAACTAGTTTCAAATATTGCTTACGCTCCCTATTTATCCAACATATCAAATAAGCTTGGATCACGCTTTATTCGCATTGAAGATATGAACTTAACAACTGCTTATGAAAAAGCTGGCTATACGGTTATCGACCAACATCAAGCAGTCTATGAACTACATCCTTCGTTACGTACAATTATTATTGTGCTCAATCATATTTTAGATCTTGATTTATTTGAAGGTAAGCTTGCCCAGGAAGCATTACGCCCCGATTTTGTTACTCATTATTTTTCCCTGCTATGCAAAAAGCTTCATCTCCAGGGAGGCTATGCAAAAAAGTTATTTACACTGAAGGACTTTAGTGAAAGTGCTGAAGAAGAAGAAGAAGAGCAAACAAAGATCATCAACAAAGGCAATATTCCGGTTGATATCATAGATTACAATGGAGATAACTCTCTTTTTTCTATATTTCTAAATAAGTTTGCCGACCTGGAAAATAATAGAGGACTACATCAATTTACAACTAACAAATGGCATGGAGAATATGAATTTAATTATGAAAGCAATAAAGACACGCTTCTGGATAAAATTAACAATCTCTTTAGGGCCGCCAAAAAACCTCAATTGTCTTTTTGGAGCAACGCACTTATGAATATGCTCTATCCCAATAAGCTTATTTGGTTGAGCAAAATGAATACACTCAATTTTAACACTATTTTCGTCCTGCCTCTTTATAATCCAGAGAGTGCCTATAAGCTAGCTAAGGCGGCTCATATAGACACTATATTAGATCATAAATATGAAATGCTTTTTGCCTTGGCCAAGATGCAGCCCGATCCTAATAGAGCAAACAGCATATTGAATATTGTTTTCAAGTACGCTAAGATTTCTCTTCCTATCCTAAACTCTTTAGAAAAAAACCTTATCGAAGCATTAAAAAAAGGGGCAATAGATTACCAATTTCTATTAAACCTTCTCGAGCGATATGAGGGGATGGAGGTTGCTCACCTTTTAACTCAAGAAGAATTAACAAAAAAATATTATGATATCTTTTCAACCTTATTAACAGATTTTACTCTTTCAAAAAATTATGTTGCCATCGCCCCTCTACTCACTTACTTGTATAAAAAACTCACCTATAAATCAAAACCCTGGACTGACCTCTCCAAAGAAGGAGAAAAAACTATACAAGATTTAAAAAATTTTCTTGCCATACATTTGGCCTACTCCACTCTTTCTAGTCTAAAAAAAACCATACATCTTATGAGAGAGTTGTATACGAGCTCCTCATTTTTCTCAGACTTCTTACTCTCCTTTTTACAACAACTAGCAATAAGCGAACCAAGCTATTTTCTTTTAAAAGCAATAAAAAGATTCATGAGATTTAATAAAATGCTACTACCAGCCGATAAGAATCAACTTGATACTATTATCTTTTTGCTGGAAACAACTCTTTATAAAACAAAAGAACAGGATGAAATCATAGATTACGACGAAAAAGAACGTGATATAGTTATTGAGCTAGAGGACTGAGAAATGAAAAGAGTGTTATGAATAGGTAAGTTTTTCAGCAGGCTGGACATTTTTAAGCTCATTAAAAAACAAATCTATTGCTTTTAAATAACCCTATCTGAAATAATTATTTCAGATAGGGTTTAAGTTTAAGAAATTACTTTTGATTTTTAGGAGCGCAATGCATAAGGTTTTAAAAAAATTAAGTTGCTTAGCTTTCCTTATTTGCATAAGCTTTTTTTGGCTATCCTCCTCAAATTTGCGTATCAGCGTTGTTGGTGGCACCTGGGATATAGTTCCGGAAGATCTCAAAAGATTTTCGGTTGCCAACGGGGCTGTTCTCTTTGAAAGCGGTTGGTGTAATAATTTTAATTATTTTGGAAACCTTTATCCAGTCCAAACTAAAGACCATCTAGGAAGGACCGTTATTGGCTATGATCCGGTTAAAACGGACAATGTAACAAAATTAGTCCAAACACTTTTTCATCGCATATCCCCTAGCTTTACTGATTTTAGCACAACTGATCTTATTAAAATTCAGGATCCGGTAACCATTGCCCAATTAGCAGCTCTAATTCTTGTGGGGCTCGATACATTGGTTGATGGCGTTGGAAAAATCCAAACACACTATGAATCTTTAAAGCTTGAAATTGAAAAATTAAAAGAAAGCCCAGATGCAGAACTCAAAAAGGATAGAAAAGCACTAAAAGAGCTTGATAATCTTAGAAAGGCTGTAGAAAAAGCAGAATCGACTGGCAATTTTGGTGCCGTGATAGAAACGGGATTAAAATCTTTAAAGCATAAAAAGTCTAGGCTTAGTTCTTATGCTGCTGAATTAAATAAGACTTTTGATGTTTATTTAAAAGCGCAGCCCAATCTTCAGGCCAATCAGGCCAACCTTAATGTATGGCTTGGACCAGTTACTCAATTATTTAAACTTCCAGAACTCAAAATTTCTCCTTACAAATTTGCTTGCATTGTTGCCGGCGCACTTCAAGAATGCCAGCCTTATGCTGCTGCTCCTTATCCCGAAAATCTTGTTTATTCAATTTTTCTTGCCTTTTTATGGAAGACTTTAGAAAAGGTCTGCAAAACTGATATAGAACAAAATCGCTTTGCACTTCAAATTTATTATAGAGAACTTAGTAAGTTAACCGGGCGAAATATGGAATTATCCGATGACACTATGCTTCCTGAAAAAATAAATTCTTCTCAAGCACGGGAAAAACTTATAGAATCCTTGGAAAATACTGATGAAAAGCCTTTAGCTCTTGATTCGTTTCTCTACTATGTACTCGCATCCCGTCGTTATCCTCCCGCTGAAAGTTATGCGCTTGTGCACTATAAACCTTTTGAAACAGACACAAGAATAGTCGCCTTTCCAGATTGCATGGAGACGAGTCTGGCTAATTTTTTTCGTAGATTAAGTTATGATCCTCTAACAGCAACCTATTCTATTACTACCTTAGAAACTAACTTAGGAATTACTCTGACCGCCCTGGCGCGTGAAAGATTAGACTTATTCTTTAAAAATATACTTGATCATACAGTATGGGCAGCATTGGTATCCAATATCGCCTCTGTCCCTTATTTACACTCAACACAACAAAATCAAGATAAACCCCCCTTCGTGCGCATTGATGATATGAGCCTCGCTCAACAATATCAAGCTGCAGGATATTCGGTCATCCCTCCTGATCAGGCATGCTACGAATTGTTTGCTTCAATACGAACAATCATACTCGTGCTAAATCATATCCTGGATCTCAATTTGTTCGAGGGGAACGCAGGCCAAGAAGCCCTGCGAGCAGATTTTGTTAAACATTACTTTCCTCTTTTATGTGAAAAATTACATTTGCAAGGTCAGTATGCACTAAGCCCAACACAAAAAGAGCAGGTTATCGATGTGGATATTATTGATAAAGAGAGATCTGCGCCTCTCTACTCACTCTTTGAAACCAACGGAATAATCCACCAATTTATGACTAGAGGAGGACATGGAGAATACAAATTTGAAGATACAAATAAAAACTCATCAGACCAAAATATTAAGACCATGCTTGAAGCTTTTTTAACAAAGGAGGCTCCCTCAATCTTTATGGTCAATCTTATTATAAATATGTACTTTGAAGATAATATTAATTTTTTATATAGCTTGCATCCCCCAACCTTTAATACTATTTTTAGCCTTCCCCTCTCTAATGCCGATTGTGCTTATAAGGTAGTAGAAAACGAAATTTTACGAAAAATGAATTTAGATTTAAAACAGCCATTGTTGCTATTTAATTTAGCGCAAAGCCAGCCAGACCCTATGAGAAAAGCAGACCTATTTAGGATGCTGATTCCTGTGCTGACAAATGCTGATACAATAGCTCTTATAGAAAATTTTGCCCTCAATATTGGTAGTAATCCTGCGGAGGCCTTACGCCGCAAAGCCTTTTCTCTGCTAAGTAGCTTAGTAACAAAGAGCAAAAATAGAGAGCAAAAGGAACGAATGCTTTTTAATATATCCCACAGTCAACTAGCATCTAAAGACAAAGCCGAGGTTTTTATACAATTAGCACCGTTACTAGTCGATGTTGACACCAAAAATCTTATGGAAAAATTTGCTCTTGATATTATCAATGATCCTTCAACAAATCTATATGGGAAAGCCTCTGATTTATTAGAAACGCTGATAAAAAACAGTCAAAATAGAGAACAAAAGGAACGAATATTTTTTAATATATCCCACAGTCAACTAGCATCTACTAAAAACAGAGCCGAAGTTTTTACACAATTAGCACCGTTACTAATCGAGATTGATACCACAGCTCTTATGGAAAAATTTGCTCTTGATATTATCAATGATCCTTCAACAAATCTATATGGGAAAGCCTCTGATTTATTAGAAACGCTGATAAAAAACAGTCAAAATAGAGAACAAAAGGAACGAATATTTTTTAATATATCCCACAGTCAACTAGCATCTACTAAAAACAGAGCCGAAGTTTTTACACAATTAGCACCGTTACTAATCGAGATTGATACCACAGCTCTTATGGAAAAATTTGCTCTTGATATTATCAATGATCCTTCAACAAATCTATATGGGAAAGCCTCTGATTTATTAGAAACGCTGATAAAAAACAGTCACAATAAGGAACAAAAAAATTTTGAGAGAATTTTTAATGAATTAATAAAAAACATCCCACCAGCAGCAAATATTAAGGATTTTGTTTCTTTGATTTACATCCTAAAATCAGAAGAAGGGAGTAATTATGATTATGATGAAGTCAAAATCCCTCAACTTATAGAAAACTTTGCAATACACTATTTAAACGATAATGCTTATCAAACCAAAAATGTGGACTCTAATGTAATACCTTTCCTTGCGGGCCTTAACGCATATAACTTGATTAACCAGAAAATACTTATAGAATACCTTAGCGCCGCTGTTAAAGAAAATAGGCTAGTATTTTCACCGTCCCTTCTATCCTTGCTAATAAAGTTATTATCCGGTGGATTGATTGATTTCAATCAAAAAGAGGAAATAAATAGGGCGGCCTTAAGTGTTCTGCATAATTTCGCTACTAGCGTTGAATTAGCTTTCTGGACTAATAACAAAAGGTTGTTATCAGACGATTTAGTTTTAATTAATGATATATTTAAGTTAACACACCTGTTTTTAAAAGACTTGAGTGATGAAGATACTCTACTTATTATTAAAAAATCTCTCGACTATCTAAGGTCCCAAAAATTAGAAGACATCGTTCGACAGAAGATGGCTCATGGGAATCCCTTGAATCAGATACGACCTTTGCTGGAATCGATTGCGGCAAAAGAGACGCTTTCTGATAATTTAATTGAACAGCTCTTAGACTTAGGAGAGTTTTTCTTATCAACTGAAAATTATACCTATAGTACAGAATACAGTCTTAAAGCCGACTTTGCGTTTCTTTATACTTTAGCAAAAAAGCATCCTAGTTCTTGGCTGCTAGAACAACTTGTAAATTTCTATAAAAAACTAATAGGTGCAGGTGCAGATGCAGTAAAAAGAAAAGAACTTGATTACATTATAGAGGCCCTCAAACTCAAATTAGCCGAGCAACCCGAAGAGAAAGAAACAGCTACGCCTCTCAAAGTGGAAGAGAGGCAATTATGACGCACTTTTTTTCACTTCTGCGCCATCTAACGTTTTGCTGCATCGCAGGCTTTTCTTTGTCATCCCACTCGAGTTTGCGTATTATAGCAAATCTCAATCATATCGAGGCCGGCTCAAATTGTTCACATAGAGCATCATAAAAATTGGCTGAGAAATCGGTAAGTGTGCGACGGACAGCATTTTTAATAGAAAACCAACAATGTTCAATGGGGTTAAAATCTGGAGAATAGGTTGGTAAATAAAGAATTGTGCATCTAAAGCTTTCAATAATTTGTTGTATTCGACCTCCACGATGAAATGAAGCATTATCCATAACAATGATAAAAAATTAATTGCGCAGCAAGAGAACAATCTTTCCACGGAACAAGCTTCAGTGAATTCTGGAACAAGCTAGGGAGGCCTTTTTTATTCAGCCTTTGCTAATCGCAAACCATAGTCTCCTACTTGTTTCTCATCAACCTTTGATGGCGCTTGCATCAACGGATCATTATCACCATGCATTAACTGCGCTTTAAAAACCTGCTCAAACTGCTGGCTAAAATCAACCGATAAGAACTTGCTTACAGGCGATTCTAAGTGCGTATCTTCTTATTGAATACTTTTTCAATAAAATAAAACACTATCGTGGCGTCTTTTCTCGCTTTGATAAAACTGTCCTCTCTGACGCTTCTTTTGTTGCTTTGCAGGGTATTTTCATATGGCTTCGTTAAAAAGTGCACGGAACCTAGTAGTAATTGAGAGCTATGTATTTATGGACAGCATTCTGAAAAAGGTACATCAACGCATTTTTGCCCTGCTTGAGCACAGTCATTGCAAGCTTGTATGCAAGCCAAAATAAGGGAAACATGCTCGCTTGCTCCCTGTTTACATGCTTGTATGGCTTCTTGACATGTTTTATCAGCGGCTCGAGCTGCTTCTGCAGCTTCCATCATCATTTCTCGGCACGTAGGATTTCGGCATGCCTTACCATGAGCTTCGCTTTTTTCAGCACATTGAGCGGCCGTAGCACTTGTTTCTCGACAGTTGGCGATACACACACCTGTTTGCGCAGCGCATTCTTCTAGATTATCAGCAGCACAGCTATTAATAAGCTTCTGACATGCATCAATAGTGAGCTCGCATGATTTAATACATGACATAAAACTTTTTGTTAAGTGTCTGCCACCTGTTTCATCGTACATGGATTTTCCTTATTTTAGAAAATGGAGCTATGAGAAAAATTACTATTGTTAAGATTAGCAGGGTTAGAGGAAATGTCGCAAGAGGTAGAGAATAAAAAATATATTTTTTTGTTTGACTTAATTTCCGATTTTATTACTTTTATAGGTAATATTTTATTAACTAATTTTTTTACAGAGGAATTATATGCAAAGCAAAAACAAGTCGCTGATCTCTGTGGCTTTTTTCCTGATGGCATTTGGAATAATGGGACCTCTCAAGGCAATGGATAATGAATTATTACTTACAGAAAGCTCCGAAAGAGCGGATAATCGGGAATTCTATTCTGTTATTCTTCCTGGTCAAAATGGTGGAGGAGGAGAATCCTATAAAAATAATTTAATTGTTAATTCTAATTATCGGAAATATGAGTATCCAGAGGAATATTTCCAAATAGATTTGGGTCAAGGTAATTGTGTTAAGCATTTTGCAGATCAATTACAAAAAGATCAAAATCTGAACAATAAGAATATTGTTGGTTGTGGTATTTCGCAGGGAACGGCCACCTGGGTCCATTTATTGGCAGGATCTGAAGTCTCGGAGGAATTTAAAGGCAACGTAAAGATGTTGGTGCTCGAGTCTGTTTTAGGTACGGGCAATAGTGCGATAACACACACGGTGCTTAGAGGGTTGCCTTCAATGACATATGTGCCATTTTCAAGGTTTTGGTTACCTGTCGGGGCAAAGCTTTTTTTTCCCACCTACAATCCTCTTGGCATGCAAGCGATTTCTTCAGCGAAAAAATTGCCTAAAGACTTGCCCATTATCATTATGCATGATAAAAATGATTTTCAGCTTTGGATTAATGATGCGCGAAAATTTTATTGTGCTGTAAAGGAATCGGGTAATGACAGTGTATATTTGCTTGAAACATCCCATTCTCTAAAGGGAGTGCATCTAAATATTTTGAATTCCGAACCCCGACGAGAACGAGAGAGAAAAATTAGAGCGATTCAAGCAATTTACAAAAAGCATGGGGTCCCCTATGACATCGCATCGCTTAAGAGAAAAGAGGATGCTGATAACGAAGAAGCTGATTTTAATGAATCTGAATTATTAACATTGATTGCCGAATTTCAACCAGCAGTTGAAAAAGTTAAAAAAGATATTGAAGAGACCAGTAAAATTTATCGCACGCATAACATAATTGATGGTTCTGCGGTGGTGGGTCTTTTAGCTGCGTTTATCTATGCATACTCCACTAATATTGGTAGTGCATTAGGGCTGGATTGATAAAAAAATGTGATATATATTCTCACTATTTTTTAAAGCAGGGTGTTCGAAAAACACCCTGCTTTTTTAGATACTTTAATGATAACAAGAATTGCAGTTTTCTGCGGTAATCATGGGGATCAGAGCGCCTCCTATGATACTTACATTTTGCGTATTTGGGGATATTCGAGCTGGACTTTGTTGTAAAGCATAGTGAAGAACATAGAAAATTGCAGCAGTAAATAAGTGATTTCCAATATGATCTTTTTTAGGATGTGAGGTAAGGGCATGTTTAAGGGCAAGAACTACTTGTGCACTTCCCTCAACTACGCAAACTACATTTATCACTTTTCCGGCTTGGATTCTCCAGTAGTGCCAGTCTATTGGCTGGGTAGTGTTTGTTGCAAACATAAGGATTAATGCTGAAAGTAGGAGATGTTTTTTCATTTTTGGCCTGCGTTTTGTTAAGAAGATAAAAAGATTAATCTCATTTTTTAGATTATACTCTGGAGAGGTGAAAATACAAGAGCAAGCTGTCAAACGAGAGATTGAAAAATACTTCTGAAAACAGAAAAGTAAAAAAATATTTTTATCCAAAAATTCTGTTTTACAACTCCTCACTTTTGCTCTAATCTAAAAGATCAATTAGGGGCCCATAGCTCAGCGGTGAGAGCAATCGGCTCATAACCGAGAGGTCCCAGGTTCGAATCCTGGTGGGCCCACCAGCCTTTGCTCTATCTACTAAGTGTTAGCAATAACAGGGAGAGCTTTGGCTGGCTGCGCCACCTTTTTAATGGAGGATTGATTAAAGCGAAGGTTATCCATCGTTACGTCCGTCATGGCTGATAGCTTCGCTGTGAAAATTTAATTTCCTTCGCAAGCAACGGCTGGAAGCTGCGCAGAACAGATATTTTTTATAGTGCACTACGTTAAAACTTCCGGCTTTGCCCTGTGGCTGCGTCGTGATTGTTAGGCCTTCCCGCATAGTGCGTGATGGTGAAAGGATTGCTCATGAGTGAAGCTCCCTTTGAGCGGTTTATTCAGCTTGTTGAGTTTGATCAGGCGACCAATCGACTGGTTGAAGAGGCGCAAACTTTAGAAAAAAAAATTGAGCATAATCGTGACAATAGTATAAAAATAAAAAATGATCTGCTTGCTGCAGAGGAACGAGCAAGAAATGCGAGGCTTTTCGTAAAAGAAAAAGAATCGCATATGGAAATTCTGGGTGATAAGCAGCAGCAGAAAGAGAAGCAACTAGAAAAAGTAACCTCCACACGCGAATATAGCTCGCTCACTCATGAAATAGAAGCTCTTAAAAAAGCTCAGCATGTTTTTGAGCCTGAGTTGATAGCTGCGTGGAATGAGTTGGAAAAAGAAAATATGTCCTTGAAAGCCCTTCAGATGCATAGTACCCACCAACTCGCAGACCTTGCTACTGCTTTGGAAAAAGATCAAATATATTTGGTGGAGGTCCACGCATCTATTTCGCGGCGAGACAGTGATCGTTCTTCTTTTATTCCTGAGGTACCCCCCGATTTATTGGAAAAATATAAAGGGTTACAAACACGTCTTACCAACCCTATTGTGCCAGTGAAAAAGGGAGCCTGCTCGATATGTGGCCATATTATGCCTCCTCAACATCTTAATAGAATTCATCTTCATGTTTTAGAGCAATGTAAAAATTGTTTTAGATTTTTATATGATCGAAGAGGAGCATGAAGCAGTTACCTCTGTTCAGTGAGTCAGAAGCTCAGCCAGGCACAGGACCGGGTGTTATCTGGCATCTTTTTGTTGATGGAGCTTCACGAAATAATCCAGGTATCGCGGGTGCAGGAGTTTGTATCTTAAAAAATGAAATCCCAGCCTATAGGCGTGGTTTTTTTTTGGGTAAGTGGACCAATAATCAAGCAGAATATTTAGCTCTTTTAGTTGGGCTTTTCTATGTTCGCAAGCATATAAATAAAGAAGACCTTCTTATTGTTGTTTCAGACTCTGAACTATTAATTAAGCAGATGAAGGGTATTTATCGTGTTAAAGATCTCTGCTTGAAACAGTTTGTGGAGATAGCTAAAAAATTGTTACCACCTGTTGATGATTCATATAAATTTATCCATGTTTTGCGGGAAAAAAATAGTGAAGCAGATGCAATGGCAAATAGAGGAATTGATAAAAAAGTAAGTCTACCAGTTGAATTTATTAAATTTATGCGATCATATGGAATTGAGCTTTAAAAAAATATATTTTTTTCTAATAGTAGGCATATCAATTATTAGTGCTTGTCTCCAGGGTGCTAGTGATATACCACCTGTTGCTGAGAATGATGAAGGTGCTCAACATATGGTACGGGTACTTATTTCCCAGAAAGATGCTGAAGGAGGCGTTTGGTTATTAGAGTCGTTATCTCCTATGTATTTACGTGCTTTTGATGTCTCATTAGGACGATATCGGCGTTATAGAATCGAACAACACAGAATAGAAATTTTTTACAAAGCGGGTTCTTTTATTATTAATGGAAAACGATTTTCTAATGTCCAATTTGAGTTGATGCCCTCTGAAGGAAAAAGGTTGTTATTTGAAGGAAAAGAGTATGAAGGTTCTTTTATTTTTTGCGTACACAATGAGAGTTGTTTAGTTATTAGTTACCTTTCCTTAGAAAAATACATCTGCTCAGTTTTAAAATCCGAAAGTTGGCCAGGTTGGCCGCTGGAGGTTAATATGGTTTTTGCGGTGGCATGTCGTAGTTACGTAGTTGCAAAAATGCTTCAAGCTCGTAAAAAAAAGTTGCTGTATGATGTAAAAAATACTAACATTCATCAAACATATCAGGGCTTTCACACTCAAGAATCTCTTAAAAAGGCTGTTGCTCACACTCGAGGCCTCATTCTTACTCATAAAAAAAAACCCGTTATGGCCATGTTTGATTCATGTTGTGGAGGAATAATTCCTGCTCATATGCATGGGGTTAATTTTGATCACGCTCCTTATTTAGCTCGCCAAGCTGCCTGTAATTATTGCAAGGATTCTAAGCTCTATCGCTGGAAGCTTGAAATAGATCAGCATGAACTAGAAAATCTTTTACAATGTAAAGGATTAAATGTTACCGCTCTCAGCGATATAGTTATATCAAAAAAAGATAAAGCTGGCATTGTGCAGGAAATTACAATTTGTGGTAACAATAAAATCTTGAAAGTGAGCGGTAAAAAATTGTATTCCTGGTTAAAGCCATTAAAAAGTTACTCTTATATTGTAAAAAAAAGGTCTAGAAAAATTATTTTTAGTGGAACTGGTTATGGCCACCATTTGGGAATGTGTCAATGGGGAGCGCATGCTATGGTGAGCGAAGGATATAGATGTCCGGAAATTTTAGGATTTTATTATCCGGGAACTCAGATAATGAAATTGCGTTGTTAATGATGAAATGCGTAAGGAGATTGGATGCCGGGTTACAAGAAACATTTGACGGTTGGGCTTGTAACGGGGATAGTTCTGCTCTTAATAACAGGATTTTATTATACAACCTCTGGAATTTTGTGTGGACGCTGGCTTATTTTTTCATTGCTTGGCTCCTTATTTCCTGATGTGGATACTAAAAGCAAGGGACAGCTTTTATTTTATAGGCTCGCTTTGGGCATTTCCTTAATTTTGATTTTAACGCGCCAATGGATTAGCTCGTCATTATTAGGTTTTTGTGCGCTGCTTCCTCTTGTGGTACATCATCGTGGCCTTTTTCATCGAGCCTGGTTCATTATTGGGCTTGCTATTGGTGTAGGATTGCTTTGCTGTCGATGGGCACCTCAGGAGAGATTTCGTAGTGGTGTTGATGCACTTTTTTTTATGATTGGTGCCCTTTCTCATGTAGTGCTTGATATGGGTTGGCGGCGCACATTTCGATTTTGATTAAATCCTAAAGACACGTTGAGTAGTGAGTCGTATTGTTGTTCCTAATTTTTCCAGTGACTCTCCTCTGAGAGTGGCTAAAAATTGTGCTATTAGCGGAATATTTGCCGGATGATTTTGAGTGCCGCGCAGCGATTGGGGAGGTAAAAAGGGGGCATCTGTTTCTAGGATAATTGATTCGAGGGAAATTTTAGAAAAAATATCACGAAGGTCGTTATTTTTTGGATAGGTTAATGTGCCACCAATGCCCAGTACAAAACCTTGTGCAATAACTTGGTCGGCAAAATAACGATCTTCAGAAAAACAGTGAATGACTCCGCGTAGCGTCTCGTTTTTATATTCTTCCAAAACACGAAGTGTTGCATCTCCAGCATCGCGCGTATGAACAATGAGTGCTAGATCTTGTTCAAGTGCTAGTTCAATAGAAGCTTTAAAGAGATCATGTTGGCGTTGAGAATTGTAATCGGGATAATGATAATCAAGACCAACTTCGCCCACAGCAACAATACGATGTGTAAGTATATTTTGTTGATCGGTTAACCAGCGCTTTTTTATTTCTTTAAAATCAGCTTGCCATGCGTTGGTGGCATCATTAGGATGAATGCCAACGGCAGCATAGCAATTTTGGTAATGGGTAAGTGCAACACAATTTGCACTTTCAATAAGACTGGTGCCTACATTAATCAGAGCACCGACACCTGCATCTGTAGCTTTTTTAATGATTGGTTCTGCTTCTAAAAGTTCCTTATTATTGATTAAAATATCAAAACTCTTTTTTATCATCATGTTAATGTGGCAGTGTGTATCAATAAACATAGAAAATCTCCTTATGATTAGATGATTAATTATTGTTAAGGCTAGCTTACCATCTTTGCTCACAAGAAAGAAAATAAGAAAAGAGGTTGAAAGTTGACAAACTTGGAAATCTGACTAGGATAATCTACTGAATTGCGGTAAAAATAAAAAGTCAGAGTAATAATGAAGTAGCAGTGTTTTAACCCATTTAATCACGGAGTGTTTTTATGAATAAAAGTGAATTAGTTAATTCGCTTAGCGAAGAGACAACCTTCAGTAAGAAGGATGTCATTCGCATGTTGGATTGTCTTGCTCGAGTGGTACAACGAGCTCTTAAAAAAGGGGACAAAGTACAATGGGCGGGTTTTGGTACCTGGTCTGTTTCTCGCCGCTCGGCGCGCAAAGGGATTAATCCAGCAACTAAAGTTCGCATGGATTTACCAGCGGTTAATGTACCTCGCTTTAAAGCAGGTAAGAATTTGAAAGAATCTTGTAGGCTGATGTAGTTCGTAGGTTTTAAAACTACGCGAAAAAAGCTTTACCAGCATGAGGACCGCGTAAGCGGTCCTTTATTTTTAATCGTGCGCTTGTGCCTCTTTAAGCTTTTGTATCAAAAAAGCAACCTCTGTACTATTATCGTCCTCAGAGTGCGGTGTTAACATAAGATTAAGTAAGCGGTCTTGAATTTGTTGATCCAGAGTAGTTATAGAAGCACCGTTTTGGAGAAGTAAGTTTAAATATGCGATAACAGTGGCTGGATATTTTTGATCAGGGACCTGTGCGACATGGCCTGCGTATGTGGCTCTATTGTGTTGATTGTCGTATGTTTTGAGGTCCCATTCGACTGCTTCGATTAACTTCTTAGCCATGAACATTAAAGCCGTATTGCCTTCAGAATCTTTTTGGGTAAGGCTGCCTACTGGATCTGCATTTAAGAATGCCTGTATTGCGTGCCAGTTGTGTTTATTTAAGGCGATAAAGAAATAAGGTTCATTTGGAGGGGAGTGATTAAGATTTTTTTTGTCGAGTTGGAACTTAGGAGGCGTCTTACAAATATTCTTATACGGGCAATAGCGATGCAGAGTTGAAACCGGCCTATTTGCCTTTAAAATTTCAAGCAATGCGTCTTCAGCGCTATCCATTTTTTTACTATCCCGAGGGACTTTCTCTAACTTAGCGACCAACTTTTGTAAATCTTGCTTAAAGTTGGATGCATAGTTGAGAAATAAATATATAAGTTGTTTTTCACCATATTTTGCCGCTAAAAATATGAGGCTTTCTGGATTTTTTTCGCCTGGATATATGCGCTCTTCATAAGGATTTAAACCAGCTTCTACGGTTTTTTGTAGTTCGGGCGGAATGCTCTTGCCTTCCTCTTTAGAGGCTATTTCAGTATACCACATATTCCAAATTTTTTGGTATGTTTCAGGGTTTTGCATATGGCGTTGTGCCCATATATGCATTGCATCGTTTGAATTGTTGCTAAGATCAAGAGCGATTACAGTGCGAGAAGCGAGGCGCATTTTTTCTTGTATGGCTGCAATAATCTGTGCTGTTTTATTTGGGTCATTTAAGGTATTTCTCCATAAGGAGTTTGTTTTCGCTAGATTTTTAAGTGTGGGGATAAGAAGATTTCTTGCTTTATAATCATCTTTTGTTCTTTTTAATAATTCTTCCCATACTGTAGTAATTTTCTCCCATATTTCCAGGTTTGAGAAATTATCCTTTGAGAGTGTAGGTGTGCTTATTTGCTCTGATTTTGTAAGACTGGTACTTTTATCAGATTCCATACCATGAATAGTGTCTAGCCAACACAGGACAATTGCTATTATTATGAAAAATTTCATGTTTTGATCCTCGGTATAATAGATTTAAAGTAAATTTATTAATTCTATTATAATTTTACAATATTTTTTACTTAAAATCAATAGTATTGTCTAAGGGGAAAATTTTGCATAATTTAGCCGAAATTTTGCTATAAAAAGTTAGCCCATAAAAATATCCCCTTATCAATCAATTGCTGATTGGTAAGGGGATATTTTTATGTAATTACTATACTCAAATTAAGCTGTTTTTCGAGTACAGCAGCTTTTGATTTTACTCCACCAGCGTAGCATAAAGTTACGTGGCTGTTGGTCCGCTACAGCGTGAGCTTCGTTTTTAACCAGATGTGCTGTTTTTTCTACCATAAGCGCACTAGCGTCCATGACAGGCTTGGGGATGTGGCGGACAGCTTTAGCTGCTATTTCAATTGTTGCAGCTGTATCTTCAATTTCAGCAGCGCGTTTTACTTTTTTTTTTCGATTTCTGTCTCCGCCTTGGCGTCCGCTCTAGCTACTTTTGCATCAACGGCATCGGCGCCTCTTTTTATAGCGGATGTGCCCCGATGAGTAACTTTAACGGCTGCATTTTTAGCCTGACGGGCTTTTTCTGCAGTTTTATCTTTACCATCGTGCAGTTTATCGGCTACATATTCCTTAGCATTATGTAGTTTCTCTTTGGTGCAGTTATAAGCACCATTGACCGCTTCCTTAATATTTTCGCCTGCCTTCACCAAAGGGTTTTTGACATCATTGTTACAAACTAGACCAGTTGTAGCTAAGCTAGCAGCTAACAAAATATAGTTTTTCATAGTGAATACTCCTGTAGATAAAGAGACTAACAATTATGTTAAAGAACTGATACTTAGCTTAGTCATATTCAAAAATTTGTCAATCCATATGAGATAGCATGAAGGGCAAAGCAATTAAAAAAATTCTATTTTTATTTTAAACTCTGCGTGTGACACTCACTTTATTTAGAATTTAAGTAGAGATAAAAAGGATTTTTTGAGTAATCTTTATTCAAATGGCGAATGAGAATTTTTCAAAAAAGATGAAAAATAATCGCTGCTGAAGCGATCTAACTCTTCTAATTTTTAAGTCCCTTGGTCCTTACTGTCATGATTGGTTAAGCTAGTAAAAATTGATAAGAGGAGATGATAATGGAAAAGTATTCAGATTCTATTGATAGCAAAAAAAGTTTGTCGGTTTTTAGATTTGTTGTAACCGCTGCACAGCCTTACCGTTTATATATTGTAGCACAGCTTTTTATTCATTGTATGTGGGCGCTCTATGTCTCCCTCTCGTCCTATTTAACTAAGCAAATTATTGATGTGGTTAATACGAGTAGCATGGAGGTGGTTTTCTCCGCGGTGATGCCCTATGCGCTCGCCTATTTTTTTGCATTGACCTTTATTATTCTTCTTAATCGTTTCTATAATTGGCTAACGATGCGTACCATGCCTCTTATAGAGCAACATACCTTATTTGTGTTATCGTCTCAGTTGATAGCTCAAAGTTATGCTTTTTATCAAGAGCAATTTGCGGGTGGCCTTGCTAATAATGTTCGGATGGTAGCTAATGGAGTTTCTCGTATTATTGATCTTATTATTGAACGTATTTTCCGTCCTTTTATTACCTTGATAGTTGCTTTGTGGACTGTCTCTCAAGTAAGTTTAGAATTTGCCATTCTTTTGTTGGGATGGCTGATTCTATTTTTAATTGGATCCCTCTATGCAGCTCCCTTTTTACGTCAATTAGCTGATATATCGGCAGCGCGTAGTTCGCGGGTTGTGGGCCAATTAGTTGATATGATTACTAATATGTTAACTATTCGATTGTTTAGCGCTAAAAAGCAAGAGTTAAAACGAATAGAAAAGTTGAGCAATGCTGTAGTTGCTGCGGAGCAGAATCGTTTGTGGTTTTTTCTTAAGTTGCAACTTTTTCAAGGAATATTATTTATACTTTTCATTGGTATAAGCTTATGGCTTCTGGTGCATGGCTATAGGCAGGGGTGGGTTACCGCAGGAGATTTTGCCTTGATTCTTTTGCTGAATGAGTCTATGAACCATTTATTATGGCGCGTTGCCCAAGATTTGGCTACGTTGTATGAGCAAATAGGGGTAGTTGATCAAGGGTTGAGTGTTATTATGGCACCCCTAAATGTGAAGGACAAAAAAAATGCTCAGCATTTAATAGTTCAAGCGGGTGAGATAATTTTTGATCATGTTTTTTTTAAATATAACGAGGTGGATCTTTTTAATGATTTGTCTTTGACTATTCCTGCGGGTCAACGCGTTGGATTAGTAGGATATTCGGGGAGCGGTAAATCTACTTTTGTTAATCTTATTTTGCGTCTTTTTGATGTTAATGAAGGCCATATTTTTATTGATAAGCAAGATATCCAAAAGGTAACACAAGATTCATTGCGAAGTGCTATTGCATTTATACCTCAAAATCCAACACTTTTTCATCGTACGATCTATGAAAATATTGCGTATGCCCGTTTGCACGCGACTTCTCAAGAAGTGTATGCAGCCGTTAAAAATGCGCATGCTGATGAATTTGTTAATCTTTTTTCTCAGGGGTATGAAGCGGAAGTTGGTGAAGGGGGAAGCCGTTTATCAGGAGGACAGCGTCAGCGAATTGCTATTGCGCGTGCTTTTTTAAAGAACGCTCCTATTCTGATTTTAGATGAGGCAACAAGTCAATTAGATGCTGTTTCTGAACGATATATTCAGGAGAGTTTAAAGGTTTTAATGCAAGGTAAAACTACGCTGGTTATTGCACATCGACTCTCAACGCTTTTAGATATGGAGCGCATTTTGGTTTTTGATCGAGGGAGAGTGGTACAAGATGGTTCTCATGCCAAGCTCTTGCAGGAAGAGGGAATTTATAAAACGTTATGGGAGCATCAAACAGGTGGATTTTTGGGAGATCAAAAGAATTAATTGCTTAACGCTATTCTCTTCTCTCAAATTCTTCTTTGGCCAACTCGGCGCAATAGGTGCAAAAAAAAGCAGCTCCGGCAAGTCCACATATTCCACAAGGAGCTGTTGCTCCCCAGCATGCACCGGTGGCTACATAGCTGAGCACATTTCCTATGGTAGCTAATGTTGCTCCCGTAGCGCCAGTAATTCCTGCCGCAAAGCAGCCTTTCCAGCCGTATCCCAGGATTGGAGTGGGGATGCAGGTGAGAGGAGAAAAGCTCCCCGCATAATTATTCTGATACTTTTCGGATAGCCGCGGTCTTTGCTTTACCTCTAGCTGAGCTGCTTTATTTAACGCAGAAAACAGCCCAAAACCTGAAAGAATAACTAAAAAAAGTTGACGCATAATTGTTGACTCCTTATAATTTAAAATCACAAAATTCACTATAGATTACTCTGAGCGTTTTATTTTTTCAACACAATTATGGAGAAAATGTTATATTGTTTAGTAGGATTTTGGTGTTTCTTAATAATGTTGAAAAAAAAGACTAAAAGAACTATGTATACCTTTATTTTGATGATAACTCTAGGACTATTTTTTTGGGCTGAGAGTATGGAAAATCCTCTGGAGCAGTATAGTATTAGAAATAAGAGGGGAATACATTTGGTAGATGGTAACAATCCAGCTCAAAGTTACGTAACAATAGTTACGGTAAATAATCAAGAAGGAGAACTTCCCTTCTCTCTAAAGAAAGGTGACTTTGAAAGAATTTTTTTGTTCTCCAACTTTGATTGTTTGAATAAAGAATTGGTTGTGCCGGTGTCACGGGAAGCTTTTAACATCTTTTATGAAGCAACGGATGAAAAAATGATAGCGTCGAATATTTTTGCAAATTGGTCAGAAGAGACTGTTATTAGGGCGGTTGATGTGGCGTATAAATTTGGAGCGCTGAGAATAATTGGCATGAATCTTTTATCTGTTTTTGCGCGAATGTGTGCACATAAAATATCTGAAGATATTTTGTGTGCAGAAAAGGCTGCCAAATGGAGAGAGAAAATTTTTTGCCTGAATGATACGTGCTTACAAGCCATAGGTCAATATTTTGATAGAACTGTTGTAAGCTTTTGTAACACTGAAAAAAAAATAGGCAAGGTTTTAGTAAAATTTGCGTTTACCAATAAGTTAGATATAAAAAACTATACCATGGACTTTTTTCTATACAGTTTTATTTCAACATTAGGTAGTAATAAATCTGTTCAAGAAAGAAAATCTTCTCATAGTAGGGGAAGGTATAAATTAGACCCTCTTAAATTATCTCAAAAAGCATTGCCCAAAAACTGGTTACCAGCGCATCTTGAGCCTTATTTTAATCAGCTACCCCTGATTGAGGATAAGCATGAGGATGGGCTTAAACAAAAAATAGAACAAGAAATTGTCTCTTGTTTCAATGAAAAGTAGAAAAAATGAGGAAAAGTTTAATGTATATGCCAACGATACAATCACTAAAAAATTGCATAAAATTTTTTCTTTGCGTTGGATTGCTTTTCAGCTCTCTGTTGGGAGCGATGGAGATAGATGATCTAAGGGATAATTTATTAAGAAAAGATAAGATTGACGTTTCTTTTGTGCCGCAAGATATGCTTGTTCGGCTGAACGACGACACACTAAAAAAGTTATTTGCGTGCGAAGTGAGTCTTATTCCTTCCTTATATGAGATACAAAAAATAGATGCCGAATCAGGTGTAGAAGAGTCAGGAGAAGCAACTTTTCTTGATTTAAATACAACTCAATTAGCCCAATTTCTTTTAATTGCAGAGCCACGTTTCATGAAAAAGCATGATGATCATTTTGATGAGCTGGTTACAAGATGTCAAAATAAAAAGCCTATTGATTTGGTTGAGCTTATACATAGTGCTGATTATTTGAAAAATGACGACGTTCAGAATTTTGTTGCTTACGTTATTAGCCAAAAATATCCTCAGGAGCTTTTAAATGCTAAAAAATATGAAGAATGGACCGAGGCTTTCTCTTTATTAAAACCTACCATGTGTGCTGTCGTAGCCAAGCAAGTAAGGCTGGCGGAATTATTACAGTTTTTCTTTATTGATAAATATCCGGTAGAGCGGACAATAAAAACTGGTTTTAGTAGTATTGCGCGAGTTATTTTTTGTAATTCTCAACCTTTGCTGGCATGTCTTAGTGGTATAGTAAATTCTAAACGTCAGGTAAGTGTATGGAATTTTGAAGAGGGAAATAAAGTGTACGAAACTGAAATCTCTACTTGTGACCAAATTGTTCGGGTTGGTTTTTGTCCACTGGGGGACCATTTGTTTATTTTGGATAATAAGGGTTATTTGAGAGTTGAAAATCTAAAATCGGGGCACGCTTATACTCCTATTATTCTGGATAGTTATGCTATGCACGGGGCTATCATACGTAATGAGGAACATATAATAGTTCCTCAGGGGAGTGGTGGAGTGAAAATAATTGATTGGTGTGGCAAGTGTCTAAAAAATTTTAAAGACTTGCAAGTATATGGATCTGTGTGGAATGTTGATAATGAGGGATCATGGTTGGCATTTCTATCTCAAAATATGTTTTTTGAAGATCCAAAAAACGAGCTGTGTTTAGTTGATCTTACTGCTGATGAAAAGGGTTTGAGAAAGTCTATCGAAATTTCCTTTGTGCCCCAATTTATAAAATTTAATCCGGATGGTACTCAATTCTTAGTGGTTGGGGAGAAAGAGGCTGATTTGTATCAAGTTCCTGCTTTAATCCTTATAAAAAAAATAAAATTTTCTCGGGATACATGGGATTCAATTCGGGTTGTTTATAACGCGATTGGAACAAGATTTTTTATAGGCGATAAGCAAAACATGTTCTGTGTTTATAATAAAAGCGGTAAGGTCGTCTGTTCTTTAACAAATAATAAAAAGTTTTTATCCCGCTATAAATGGACATTCTCGAGCTCTCATGATTCATGGAATGAGGCTCAATGGCTCGATAGGGAGCGTATAAGTCTTACGGGTAAATTGTGGCGGATCAATTCTCGTGGCACGTGGCTATCTCCATCATCTCGGCGTCTGGTGGTCAATAGTACCACAGGCACGATAGAGAGCGAATTTGAGTATCCTATTAAGATAAAAAAATCAAGCAACCATCATGGAATTATGGCGGCCTTGCCTGGCAAAAGCCCTGAACTGAAACTATATAGAACATTGGAATCTTGGGAAAAGCAAGAGTGGAGCCTTGTCTCTTTGGGAGTTTTAAGACTTTATAAAGAGAAAGCCAAGATAGTATCAGAGAAAAAATCTGAAAACAGGATGAGTAGCTGGCCTGATTATCTAAAAAATGACTTTGAGCGCTTGCCTCAAGCAATTAAGGACACCTTAAAAATCTCTTTTGAAGGTGACAAAAAGAGTTGTTTGATAAGTTAATAAGGTTTTGAGCCTTTTAAAATACTCTTTTTTAGAGTATTCTTTTTAATGAAAAAGATTTATTTTTCCAAAAGAAAGATATCATGATTGATTTGGGATTGTTACGCGAAGATTCTCAGGCAATAGGAGCCCGGATAAAGAAGAAAGACCCTTCTTTTGATGTCGATGAATTAATTAAGCTAGATCAGCAGGTACGGAAGTTGCGTTTAGAGGTAGAAGCTTTACGACACGAGAAAAATGAGCTTGCTCAACAGGGTAAAAAGGGAATAACCCCTGAGTTGCGCGAAGCATCGATTAAAATAGGCAAAGAGCTTAAAGACAAAGAAGCGCAGCTGCTGTGCATTGAACATGATTTTATGCAATTGGCTATGCGTTGTCCTAATTTGCCATCAGACCAGTTACCTGAGGGGGGTAAAGAGGCTAATCAAGTTATTTTAGTTAAAGGAGATAAGCCAACTTTTGCCTTTGAGCCAAAACATCATCTTGAACTCGGTAATAACTTGGGCTGGTTTGACTGGCATGCTGCTGCTACTGTTGCCGGTGGAGGATTTGTCTTTTATCGCAATGAGGCCGTTAAGCTTATGTATGCGCTCATGATGTTTATGGTTAAGCACAACAACGAGCATGGCTACCAGTTAGCGCTTCCTCCTTATGTCGTTAATGAGAAATCGTTAGAAGTGGCGTCAAACTTTCCTAAATTTAGAGATGAAGTTTATAGTATTACCGCCGATAACTTATATCTTATTCCAACAGCTGAGGTAAGTTTGGCCAATCTACACCGAGAGGCAATTTTTACTCCCGACCAACTGCCCCTGCGCTATACCGCAGCTACCAGCTGTTTTAGACGCGAAGCGGGGGGGTATGGTGCTTCTGAGCGAGGACTTATTCGCATTCACCAATTTGAAAAAGCAGAACTTTTTACCTACTGCTTACCTGAAAATTCGGATGAAGAATTGGAGCGAATGCTTGAGTGCGCGCAGGGGCTTCTTAAAAAACTGGGCCTTCATTATCGCATTTCGTTGCTTGCAGCGCAGGATTGCTCTTTTGCCTCAGCAAAAACGTATGATATTGAGATTTGGATGCCGGGGCAAAACGAATACAAAGAAGTCTCCTCGTGCAGTAATTGTACTGATTTTCAAGCACGGCGAGGTTTGATACGCTATAAAAATACACAAGGTAGTAAAACTAATTTTGTGCATACGTTGAATGGATCTTCATTAGCGCTTCCTCGTCTGGTAGCAGCGCTTATGGAAACCTATCAGCAGGAAGATGGGACTATTCACATTCCAGAGGTGTTAAAGGGCTATGGAATCTATTAATCAACCATTATCGATTGTTGACCGTCAGCAAATAACCCGTATTCAGCTCATTACACGCCGTTTATTGCGTGGAATAGTGAGCGGAAATGCTGTCACTAAACAGCGGGGCTATGGATTAGAATTTGATCAGTTACGAGAATATGATAGTGGTGATGATATTCGATTTATTGATTGGAATGCATCCGCTCGGTCGGGCTCTCTGATGATAAAGCAGTATTTACAGGATCATACAAAAACAGTAATTATTGCTCTGGATATCTCTGCTTCGGGATTATTTGGATCTGGTAATAAAACCATTTTTGATCTTGGTAGACAGGCCGCTCTCGTTATAGCGACGGTGGCTGAGTATACTCGAGCACAATGTGGCTTGCTGCTTTTTGCTGATACTGTTATGGAATTTATTCCGCCAGGAATGGGGCCTAAAAGAATATACGCAGTGATAAAAAAAATAGTGCAATCGATGCCTGCGGCCCGCACAACTTCTTTAACCTCTCTTTTTAAACGGTTGGTGCAATTAAAAAGGACCGATACGCTCGCTTTTGTTATATCAGATTTTATTGATAATAATTTTGAAGGATCTCTTGCATATGCAGCTGCCTCGTATGATATTATTGCCATCAGGCTTATTGATCGGCTCGAGTACGCTATTCCTCTTCATGGCCGAATTCATCTGCAAGACACTGAAAATGGAGGGAAATTTTTTTTGCTTAAGAATAGACAGCAGATAGAGGACCAGCTTAAACAGCGGTTTGAAAAACAGCAGGAGCTTTTTAGGCGTTATAAAGTTTCTCTGATCGATGTAGGAGTTGAAGACAAGATTATTGATAAATTAGTAGTTTTTTTCGCAAGACGCCTTCGGGCTGATTTTTAAGGAAGTATTCAACACATGAATGAACTTGAGTTATATCATCCTTATGGGTTTTGGTATAGTGATTTTTATCTTAACAGAATTATTATAGCTAAAAGTGTAATGGGCGTGCTTGGTCTCATTTTGATGCTTTTTTTTGTCTATCGGTGGCTTAGGAAAAGAAGGCTAAAAAAAGCGCAGCCTTGGTATATTGTTCTTAATAAACTTGAGAGTTTAAGACCCGAGGCCTATAGGGGGGAGCACAAAAAGTTTTATTCTATACTATCGGAATTGGTGAGAAATTACTGCTCACAACGTTTTATGGTTCCACCCTTGAGTACATCTGATACGCTGCTTATAAAAATGTTGCGAACTCTTCCCGATTGCTCTGCTGAAGCGGTGGGATGTTTGGAGCAAGCATGGCATTCTGTTGTGCTCATAAAATTTGCTGATCAAAGCGCAGAGCTGGAGCATATGGAAAAATTACGTCAAAGCGTGCGATTTTTTGTACAAGAGAGTATCCCTCTTGACACGTCTGGTATGCTAAGAAGGTTGAATAGTAAGTAGATACATTTTTTATTTTTCATCACCCTAATAATTTATTATTACATATGAGGTATTTTAATGGCAAAACATGTTGGCATCAAGTTACCAGAAGATTTGGTAGAAGCGCTTAAGCGGGCTCCGGTTGGCGTATTGGCTACCTTTTCTGAAAAAGGAATTCCCCATACTACTCCGATAAATTGCGTTTACCCCAAAGGAATAGAAAGCATTTTACTTTCTATTCATAAGGAGCATACCGGCTACCATAATATGGTATGGCAAAAGAAGGTAATGTTATGTTTTCTAGAAGAAAACAATGTTGCTTATAGTGTTTTAGGGCGAGCGGGTGTTGTTCGAGCTCCTTCATTAGTCCATCCCCTTATGAATGTAGTGCGCGTTGATATTATTGATATTAAAAGTGATCGCTCTATATTAACCCGCGTTGATAAAGGAGTTCAGTGGAGTTACACATCATGGGAAGCAGAGGAGCTTATTAAAAATCTTCTTGACGAGTTAAAAGAACTGGCAAAAGTGTTATAAATTTTCTTACACTGTAATGAAATATCTATGAACAAGGGGATCTATGCGTAGAAAGAGATTTTATTTCATAATGGGTTCTGCTCTTTTTTTTATAATCGACATGAAGGCAGCTGCTCTTCTAACAAAGCCTGAAGAGGAGGCGGTAAAACCAGTTGCGTCTTCAGGTTCAAGTTCCTTGGCAACACCCCCTCCGGCCAAGGAGACGGAGGTAAAAAAGATACCAGCTGCAAATCAGCCGATATCTACCTCTTCGGCTCCTGTATCAGAACCAAAAGCTCCAATAGTTCCAGCTCTTCAACCGACAACAAAAGGAGCTCCCCTCTATGATACAGGTCCTCAGCCAAATACAGCTTCACGTGAGGCTGCGCCAACGCCAGCTGCGCCGGTGAATTCTACTGCACCGGTAGTTCAGCCTTCAACATCGCCCTCTTCTGCTGAAGCGGCAGAGACAGAAGAATCAACAACTGCGGATCAACCTGCAGCTACGCCCTCAGCTTCGGTATCTGCGCCAGTGGCTTCGCAATCCCCATCAACTACGCCTGAGGATTCTACTGCGTCGGTAGTTCAACCCTCAACATCGCCATCTTCTGCAGGAGCGGCCGGGACAGAAGAATCAACAACTGCGGATCAACCTGCAACTGCGCCTTCAGCTTCGGTATCTGCGCCAGTGGCTTCGCAATCTCCTTCAACAACAGCAACAGCAACGGCTACACCTGCTGCTGATGCTGGGACGCAACCCCCATCAACTACTCCTGGGGATTCTTCTGGGTCAGTAGTTCAACCCTCAACATCGCCATCTTCTGCGGAAGCGGTAGAAGCAAAGGAGCCAACAGCTGGGGATCAATCCGTAGCTGTACCTTCAGCAGCTGCGCCGGAAATTTCAACAACCTCGGATGGTCACTCAGCCCCAGGGCCGGTAACTTCAAAAAAACCTGAGCCTGCGCCCGAAGGAATTACCACTGTTGATTTAGAAGAAGGCAATTGGTTTCTTAAACGCCAGGCGCTCGAAAAGACTATGAATGTTATTGAGGCGCTTAATACTCTTTTTACAAAAATATTAGATTTGCGAATGACTTTTTTGGTGAAAAGAAATAAAGTTGATCGCGACTTTGATCTTTTTGCCAAACAAACTGGTTTTGAAATTGGTGATTTGAGTCAGATGGTAGCAAATTTTATTGGGCAAATGGATCAGGAACGCAAAAAAGAGGGCCAGCTTTCTGAACAAGAGCGTCAATTTTTGCGTCAAATGGAACAAAAACTTGAAGAATTAAAAAAACTGCAAACTGATATAGCGTCGATTACCGATATGGATGCAGCCATTGATGATGTTCTTATGCAAGTTGAGAAAGAAATTGATCAAAGTCATCAACATCAAATGCAGGGATGGCGTAATTTTCAATCAATAAAAAAAGTATTGAATGATGAAAAAGCAGAGGAGCTTTATTTAAAAACTGAGGGTCTTTTAAATAATATGAAAGATATTTACAGTTATATACATGGTCAACTTCTTGCTTATTTCAACACCATGATACAAAACCTGCAAGAGACGATGAGTAGTGCTACAAGCAAATTAGATGCTCTAAAATCAGCGGGCAATGATCTTAAGCAAACGTTGGATAAGTTTCTCAAAGCTGATGATCAGGCGGAAAAAGAAAGAGAGGATGAGATTGAGCAGCAGCGTATTGAACAGGCAAAACGCACCGCAATAGAGCTTGAAAAAAAACAACAAATTCCGTTTCGAACACAGCTCATTACTTATATAAAGATGCCATTTATTTGGTTGTGGAATACAATAATGGCTTTGTTGGGAAGATAATAACTCAGATGCCCTGCTAGTTAATCTTGGCTAGGAGGGCATCTGCATTAAAAATAGAATGGTGCAAGAGTTTAAACTAGAACTAGAACCTCATTTCTTGGGCTTTTTCCAAATCTCTTGCAGCTTTTAAAAGATATTTTATTCTTGCGTTAAGGATCTGTAGCTGAGTTGTATCTGAAGCTCCTTGAGCTTTGATGTAGTGCTCTTGAAGTTCACCCTGTTTTTTGCAAATATTATTCAAAATACTTTCGTATTGCCTAATATAATCATGGAGCTCGCTAATTTCAAGGGGAGTCAAATTCATTGGCTTCATTTTTGCGTTACTGCATGTCATAGCACTAGTGGATATAACAACAACCGCTGCTATCGCTGCAGACTTAATAAGGTTTTTCATTATCGTTCTCCTTTTTTTATAAATTTATAGGGTTATAAAATTTATTTTTCTTCTAATAAACTTTTTGAATTTATAATATCTTTTAAAATACCGCTTATTAGCTTTCTTAATTCTTGATTAATAAAAGAGATGCCGTAATAAAATTGGGCTCTTTCTTGCGGTGTATTGGAAGTAGCCGCCAATTTTTTAACATTTATTTTAAGTTGGTCAAGATCATAGTGAACTCTATTCGCTAGATCTCGTATCTCCGCCAAAATGCTAGGCGCATTACGGTAATCATTAATGTCCGTCTGAAGCACTTTCATAGCATTTCGTACTGCAGACGAATTGCTAGTGAGCAGTGTAGGCAATAAATTGAGAACCTCAAGAGCATTTTGTACTTTTAGATCAAGGTTATATAATGCTCTTCCATAGCTGACATTAAGTTCTTGCTTGACCCTGACTTGTAGTCTCTCTGACATTCCCTGAGATTGTTGGATAATAAATTGATCATAGTTACTGGAATTACTAGCTAATTGGGTGCTTTTTATCAGTTGGTTAATAATTCTCATGTTTATACGAAGTGCTCTGCGGACCTGCTGTGGTGATGCTGATAAGGTAGCCGATACGACTTCAGAAGGACCGAATGCATCATTTTCTAAGTATTCTAAACCCTTTGCTTGATAAGATGCTGTAGCTACGGGAAGATACAGTACGAATACGAGGCTAAGGATAGTCGATATAAGATTTTTGATGATTTTCATAAAAAGTTCCCCTTTATTTTAATAAAATATGACAAAATAACGATACTCATTAAAATTAATATAGCATATTTAAGCATTAAAAAACAATATAAATTCAAAAGTGATTTTTTAATAAAAAAGAGCCAAAAAAACTGCCAGTGATAGCCAGCGGCCTATTTTGCTGATGATTGGGGGAAAAACTATCAGGTGTAAAAAAAATATAAGGCTATGCATATTGGGGTCATGCCTCCTACAAAACAGCCAAGTTGTTGGGCAAAAGTTTTAGGATATGCTCCTAGACCGCTCCACCAAAACATGAGTGAACCCCCTACAAAACCCAGATATCCCGAAGCGGGAATTTTAGCTTTTTGCTGGGAGAGTCCGGTATTGACTGCGCCGTCTATTACAGCGGTGATAATTGAGCCAACAAAAACCCCATTGACGAACCCTTCAGTAAATTCCTTAACATTTTGTCCTGCAGAAGCTTCAGGTTTTTTAGAGTAAGGAGTATAGGGATCTGCAGTTATCGCTTGTTGATGTGTGTTTGTAAGACAAAAAATAGTGAGCAAGAAAATGGCTATTTTCATTGGAGATGGCATATTTTTACTCTTTCATTATAAATTATCTATCGATTAAATTTTATAATTTTTTTAACAATATCGCAAGAAAGCTATAATTTTTTAGCAACAGTGATAACAAAGTGCTAGTGCCAGAGTTATGCATCCGCCCATAAAACCTACCGCCTGATTTTGTGTTTGAGGAATAATGCCCCCGGTAATGATGCGTATGAGGGCGCTTAATGGAATGGCGCTGTTGATTAAAAAAGGTGTTATACAGTTTGACGCAGTTGCCACGCCAAATTGTTGAGGGAGTGCAATAAGTAGTCCGGTATAGCTGATACTCTGCAATGCTCCTAAAATAGTATCAGACATAATTGCGTTGTGCATCCCCTGAAGTGAAAAAAAGCCCAGAACTCCTATTAATAGGAGAGATTTTCTGCAACTCATAATTTTCATAAAGTCCTGCTGTTTTTATTCAGAAATATTAGCGGTAAAATTGATAGCATCTGTTGCGAGAGGTGAAGTTGCTACGTTAGAAATATTGATGAAATTATGTTGTGTTTTTCCTGAAAAATTATTATTAGCAAAATTAGAATAAAAATGATTTGTCGTGCTTGCCGTACTTAAGTTTGAAAAACCGTTGGTATTGAATATTGCGGTATTGTTACGAATTTGACAATTGCTTGCTGTAGGCAGCCCACTACTTCCCGTAACTGGTGCGGTATTGGCTGCAGAAAAAAGGAAACCGGTAAGGTTATTGCCAACAGCGCGATTGTCAAGAACGATATGATTAGCTCCATAGAACACAAAGCCGTTGATGCCATTATCGTTAGCCTGGCATGATTGTACTGTTTCTTGCGAGCCGTTCACTAAAAAACCATTGCCATTATTATTTGAGGCTTCACATCCTAGGAGCGTAACATCGCTGCTGAAGGTGTTAGCGCCTGTGGCAGGCGGGGCTGCGTTGGTAATGGAAAAACCAGTGAGATTGCCATTGGCAATGCAATTGATGAAGCGGTCCATAGTGCCCCCGTTGTGATTGAATCCTTGGCTTAAGTTGTAGTTAGCGAAACAGTCTTGGAAAACAAGGGAGGCGTTAGAATTAAGAACAAATCCTACTCCATTATACAATGCTGAGCATGACTTAATTAACCCATTAAGATTTTGTTGCAAATAGAAGCCGCGAGTATTAGTGTTGGTACTTGTAGATGTGTTAAAATTAGTAGCAAGACAATTTTGGATAGTAAAAATATTGGAATATTGTAGATTTATGCCGGTAGCATTACCATTAAGTAATAAATTGTTAAATGAAAAGAGCGTGGGGATTTGACTAATGCCTGTGGTAAAATAAAGGGCTGCCGAGCTCATAAATGCGATGCTTCCATTCATTACCATGACTCCTGAATAGCCCCCATTGTAGACACCAGCGGTGCTGCTACCGCCATTGCCCTGAATCGTAAAACCATTAAGATCAATAATAACGTTGTTAACGCCAATTTTGATAGCAGTGCCCCCTGTAGCGCTACTGGGTGAAAAGTTACCGCCCAAGCAATATAAGCCTGAAGTAGTTACATTAACAGGTGTGGTAAGTCCGGGGATTATTTGCAGTACGTTAAAAGAACAATCTCGTAAGATCTGCTGGGCGAGTGCTTGTGAGTCTGAGTCAGTAATAGTTGCCAGAGTAGAGGCAATTTGAGCTTGAGCTGCTTCTCCTTCGAGCTGAATAAATGCTGAAGAGTTTTCTGTGCTCTGTGCGGAAAAAATAAGGGTACTTACAACAAGCGTCCAATAAATATACCTTGCGTAGATAGGCTTCATGCTTCATTTCCTTTTTTTATAAAATATTTTGTACCTGTTCTCGAATTTTTTCTAGTTCAACTTTTATACTGATCACCAATTTTCCAATGACAGCATCAGAGCTTTTGGCGGCAATAGTATTGATTTCCCGAACGAGTTCTTGCAAGGTAAAGTCAATATGGCGACCTTGTTCTGTTGCATCTTTGTCAATGATAGAGTGGAGTGAATCCAAATGGCTTGCAAAACGGACAAGTTCTTCGGTGACATCAGCGCGGTTAAGTTCTGTAGTGAGCTGATAGCGGATAAGATCAGCATCTTTGCTGAGGTCTAGTGCCTGAAGTTCTGTTGTTATTTTTTGTTGACGCTGAGTACTATTTGCTTGTGCGCGCTGACTTACTTCAGCAAAAGCTTGTCGAATAAAAACGCTTCGTGCCAAAATATCTTTTGCTAAGGCTGCTCCTTCTGTTGCGCGAGATTCGGTTAACTGTGTGCAGGCTTTTTTTACGAGTTTTAAAATTTCTTCTTTGGTTACTTCCTTAATGACGCTATCAATACTGGTGAAAAGATCAGGAATTAGGAGAAGATCGCTTATAGTCACCTGCCCCGCTACATTGTATGTTTGTTGAACTAATTCTGCTGCTTCTAGATAGTTGCCAATAGCAGACAAAGAAGGTTGGATAGGATTTTTAAAATAGGCTGGATCGCTACACTGGATAATCAAGGTGCATTTGCCACGAATCAATTCTTGTCGTGCAATACTTATAGCCTCTATTTCCAGAGATTGTAAAGAAGGAGGTAGTTTGCACATGACTTCGAAATAGCGTGAATTGATAGATTTAACCATACATGACAAATGAACTGTTTTTGTATGGGCATCATGCAAGGTAGTTGATAATGAAGCAAAACCGGTCATGCTTAGCATAAAAAAAACTCCTGGTTAGATAGTTATTACGAGGAAGAAATAAGATTAGTATACACATTTTGAACATCATCATATTCATCTAACTCTGAGAGAAAATCATAGGCTTTTTCTGCTTGTTGATCGGTCAAATCAATAGTGTTTTGAGCCACGAGCTCAGCCTGAGCTGTTTCTGGTTTTAGCCCTAACTCTTGTATCTTCTGTTTTACTTTTTCCAAAGCACGAGGGTCTACTGTTAGTGTGCATCCGTCTGCATCGACTGTTAGATCTCGTATATCAAAATCTAAGAGAGCTTCTAAAAGGGTATCTTCATTGATGTTCCCGGGGATTCTCACAACTCCCATCTGCTTAAACATCCATCCGACAGCTCCCGCTTCAGCTAAATTTCCACCGTTACTAGAAAAAAGCCGGCGTAATTCAGCAACAGTACGATTCTTGTTATCAGTTAACGCTTCCACCATGACGGCAATGCCGTGGGGTCCATAACCCTCATACGTTTGCTCTTCATAGTTGATTCCCGGTAGTTCACCGGTACCTCTTTTGATAGCTCGATTTACGTTTTCCAGGGGCATGTTAGATTCTTTAGCTTTATCTAGAAGTGTTCTTAAGCGTGGATTGGCGCTTGGATCTCCCCCTCCTTGTTTAGCAGCGACAGTGATTTCTTTAATGATTTTAGTGAATTCTTTGCCTCGCTTAGAATCAATAGCTGCTTTTTTCCGTTTAATAGTTGCCCATTTTGAATGCCCAGACATTGGCACATCTCCTAAAAAATTGCAATAGATTGTTGGCCAAAAAATTTTGTACGTAAATAGGGTAAAACTTTATAAGCAATTTGTCGACCGCGTGACGTTTTTTCAAGATATCCCTTACGTAGCAGAAAAGGTTCATACACCTCTTCTAAGGTTTCAGGATCTTCGCCTAAAAGTGCTGCTAATGTTTCTAATCCAGCGGGCCCTCCTTGAAAATTTTCAATAAGAGTGCGAAGAAGTAAGTTATCAAGTTTTGTGAGACCATCTTCGTCAATGCCCAGGAATCGTAATGCTTCTTGGACTGATGCATCATCGATAATATTTATATTTTTAACCTGAGCAAAATCTCTGACTCGCCTAAGAATTTTTTTGGCAATCCGAGGCGTGCCACGAGCTGAGCTTGCTATAAAAAGTGCTCCCTGATCGCTTACCGTTATGTTAAGGAAATGGGCATTTTGCATAACGATTGTTTGTAGCTCAGCATCGGTGTAAAATTCGAGTCGCTCGGTAATGCCAAACCGACTGCGAAGGGGTGCGGAAAGCATACCACTTTTTGTTGTTGCTCCGACTAAGGTAAAGGGGCTTATGGGAAGGTTGACCGATTTTGCACCCGCGCCCTGGCCAATAATAACATCAACGCGAAAATGTTCCATAGCGCTATATAAAACCTCTTCAACGCTCGTTGCCATACGGTGAATTTCATCAATGAAAAAAATATCACGTGGCTCAAGACTAGTTAGCAACGCTACCAGATCACCCGTTCGTTCTAGCATAGGACCACTGCAAATTTTAATGCCAACGTCCAATTGATGGGCCATGATTTGAGCTAAGGTTGTTTTTCCTAAACCTGGAGGCCCAAACAAAAGCAGATGATCGAGTGCCTCACCGCGCATCTTCGCGGCTTGAACATAGATTTTTAATTTTTTTTTGAGTTCTTCTTGGCCTAGATACTCTTCAAAGCTTCGAGGAGAAAATTCTAGCCCTTGGCCGAGTAACGGCTCATTTTGATAAGAAATAAGTTCAAACCTCTCCTCTACAAGCGGTGCTTTTTTTTGCATGTTTTTCAGCTCCCATAAAAATAGTAATTTTTCCCCTGCATGGCGTTTGAGGGGATGCTAGAACTAGTCTATCTAATATGAGAAAGGATGTCCTGATATCTTATTGTTCTTTATCTTCGATATGATGTTGCAAATTATCTGCTTTCTCTCTTTCCTGGAGCTGTAACAGCTGATTTCTATGTAGCCGCCTACTTTTATCTTTATTCTGCAATTCTTTTTGATAGGCATCAGCATCACGATTACATCGATCAAGCATGTCTTGCAATTGGTCTATCTTAAGACCCCAAATAGTTTTGGTTCCCACAATGATACTTCTCAATTTTTCAAGAGATAGGATATGCTCGGCCTCAATTTTTTTGAGAACCTTAATACGATTCTGCATTAATTTTATATCATATATTGGAGCGATGGCATTTTTTATTTCTGCTGTAGTTACGTTGCGGCGTATTCTAAAGACGGAGCCGGTGCTCTCAAACAAGTACGCAACGTTTATTTCATGTTTTTGTAGAGTTACATGCCCGCTTCTTTTTTATTGCGGCTTCTTCTTGTTGAGTTTTTAAAAAAATATTTGACAGTTTGATTATATTTTTCTGCTTTTCTTCTTGTTCCTTTGTATATTCAGCTTCATCCTGAGCACATCGATCAAGCATGCCTTGCAATTGGTCTATCTTTATTCGCTGAATAGTATTTTTTCCCGTTAAAAGATTTTCCAGTTTTTTAAGAGGCGATCTATTGCCGCTTTCTCTTTCTTTTTTGAGGTGGGCAATAAAATTACTGATGACGTGTGTGTTATATGCTGGAGCGACGGCATTTTTTATTTCTGCTGAAGTTATATCGCGACGTGCTCTGTGGACTGATCCGCTACACTTAAATAAACTTATAAGTAGCGCCTCATAGTCTTTTAAAAGTTGTTCTTTTAAAAGTCGTAGGCCTAGTGTAGTTCCCAACGCTAAATTCTTACGTTCTAGGGGCCGTGGACTTAAGAGTAGTTGAACATCCGACATCTTCTGCTTAACATATTTTTCTAATATTTGGCAAGGTTTACCAATGTGCGGCAGGAATGAGAAAATGTGGTGGATCATTTCTATAGGTAATTTAGGACGTGTGGCATAAAGAGGTGCTAAAGAGAAATCATGTAGTGTAATGTTTTGTGACGCATGGCGTATCCATGTGCCGTTGCCGGTTAGTACATTTTTATGGGCACTGTCGGCCAATGTCGTAAAATAGCCTGCAATAATTTTACGTTCTTTTTTTAATAAATCTTCTTTATCGAGTCTATCTTTGAGCCCTTCAGCAAGCTCCCAATCTTTTTCAAGTGCTACAAGTGTTTTGCGGACTTTGGGGTCAAAAATACCAAAATTGCTCATGTTTTTGATATCAGAGATTTCCATGCTTTGCAAGAAAGCTGAGGTGCTAAAAAAAAATAAAAAAATAAATAAGTTCTTAAACATATACTTATTCCTATCTATTATTGTTATTATATTCTTATTGCTGCTCTTTGTCTTCTATGAAATTTTTCATGTTTGTTGCGGCTTCTTCTTCTTGTTCCTTTGTATATTCAGCTTCATCTTGAGCACATCGATCGAGTATGCCTTGCAATTGATCTATTTTGTTTTGAATAGCCTCACCAGTTTGGGCCTCAAGATTTTCTGTCTTTGTATAAGGTGATTTGCGATTGCTTTTTATTTTCTTACGTTGGAGGTAGGTAATAAAAAAATTAAGGTCTTGTGAATCATATAATGGAGCAAGCGCATTTTTTATCGTAAGTGCAGTTATATTGCAAGGGGGTGTGCGAATCGATCCAGCATCCTCGAATAAATTGAAAAGGTGATTTTCATATTTTGGTGAAAAAAAGTTTGCGCCAGTTATGAATACTGTATTCACGAAGGTCAGAGGTCGTGGTTGTAAACGCGCTTTCAAAAAGATTTCTTCGTTAGCCAATTCCACTAATAGTTCCCAAGGTTTAAAAGGCTGAGGCACATAGGAAAAAATATGGTGGATTATTTCTATAGGTAATTGGGGACGTGTGGCATAAAGAGGCGCTAAAGAGGAATCATTTGTTTCAAGCTTTTTTGAGGAACGTATCCAGGTGCCGCTAGCGGTTAGTACATTTTTATGGGTACTGTCAACCACAGTCGTAAAATAGCCCGCAATAATCTTACGCTCTTTTCTTAATAAATCTTCTTTATCTAATCTATCTTTGAGTTTTTCAGCTCGCGCCCATTCTTTTTCATGTCTTTCAAGAGAAATTTCCATGCTTTGTAAGAAAGCTGAGGTGCTGAGAAGGCTTAAAAAAATAAATAGATTCTTAGACATGTCCCTATTCCTAAATATAAATAATACTGTTTATGCTATTTTTAATATTTTATAATATTTTTATATTTTTTCAATAAACAGCTTTGAGGGCAGGTTTTTCTGCGAAATAAGCCACCTATGCTGTTTGTCTAGTAGTTTGGTCTGAGCGGAAATTTTTTCTACTGAGTAGTTTCATAAAAAAGTCCATTGAAAAAACAGCTTGCCCAGCGTAGCTTATTAGGTTTGCTGGTGCACTTGTAAGTGCGCAAGGAAAGCAGCGAAGATTGGGTATTTATAGAAAAATAAGATTATCCTGTACCTATTGTTCACTATACTATAGATTATCCAAACGATGACATAGATTGTTTGTGAGTGGTATGAAACTGCAAAAAAAAGTTTGAATAATAAAGTTTAGTTGATAGCTATGCCGAGTAATTTTAAGTCATTTGCAAGTTGTTTCGGTGATATATAATGAATGCCAATCATTCCGCTTGCTACGGCAGCTTGCACATTTTTTATCTCATTATCTATGAAAATAATGGGAACTGTTGCCAAATCAGCGTTTCGTATAACTTCCCAGAGTTTTTCAAAGTAGATTTGGGATGGCTTTTTATAGAAAATGTGATGGGCAGGATTACTATGAGAATCACAGGTAAAAATGAAACGATAGTGCGCGGCTATAAGAGCGCCTGAATTGATAAAGCGATCAATAGTTGCGCGTCCCTTGTTGGTTGCCAAGGCAACTTCATGTCCTTGACTAATGAGATTGGCCAGCAGCTTTTGATTTGCAATGATGGGAGAGGCTGCGCATAATATTTCTTTTATTGCATCGCTAATTTTTATGCCTTTTGTAGTCTGCTTATTGAGTACGGGATGGTGTTGAGTAATGTAATCAATAATCCCGTCTTCAGGGCCAGTACGTTGCAGTTTTTTTAATGTACTCATGCGGATAAGGCACCAAGGCAGTACTTGTGTCAGCTCCCAGCGATGGCCGGGTGATTGGGAGATTATTTTGCAGTAACGAGGAATATTGTTAAATTGATCTTGCTTGAGCAAGACAGTGCCCACATCAAATAGAAAAAGGGGTTTCTGCGAGAGAGGGAGGGTGATGCCTACGGGTAGCATGAGAGTGGTACGCGTAGCAGAGAGGCTAAAAGAGAGTAAAAATGATAGAAAAAATAGTAGTCGCTTGGTCATGCGATGTGCTCCTTAGAATATGAATAGGCATGGTTCATGGTTAATGTTACTATAAATAATAAAATAAATATTATTTTTGTCAAGTAGAATTGTTTTTTCAGGTCCCAATGTTTTTGTAGAAAAATTAACTGAAATAAGTTTTTGGTCTCCAGAGGCTGAATCTTGTCTAGTATACTGATTCCCCTTAAAATAGTGGTGAGAGAATTGAAAAAAGTTAGGACACAATGGATGCAAAAAATCGAGTCTTTTCGGTACATGAACATGAGCTGCGAAATGATGTTGATTCCGCAATGTACGAAAAAGAAGTTGGACGAGAATTAGAGAAGTTAAAAAGCAGCATCAAAGGATTGGTGAATGCTTATTTTCTGAAGGGCTTTAAAGGAAAGCGTGCGGGGCGTTATGCTATTTTGTGGGTGTGGCAAAGTTCAGACACTATTAAGGAAAATTTTGGGACATTTGACAATCCAACTTGGCCAAAGGAATGGCTTTATTATGAAAACACTGTGCTGGCTAAGTACCTAACCTGCCACCCAGATAAAATTAATTTTAGTTGCTACGAAATTATAGTTTTAGACACATTAATACTTTAAGGTATTCTTTAAGCGCAATTGGCAATCTGGTTTTTAGAGAGCTTTTTGAGCCGTATCAAGCAATCTCAGAGGAAAACAATCAGAAAAACTGATGAATTAAGTTGATGAGCGCTGAGAGAATTGGTATGCTTGCCGAAGTTGAAGTAACAGGTGATTTTTTGTGATTCGAAAAGGGTATTTCAGTGAAAAAGCAATATTGTATCTTTGTCGGATTGTTAATTTCTTTTTCCGCTCGCGCTAGTCTGTATGTTGCTTCTGCAGAGGGTTACAAAAATAGCTTTGTTAATCAGAGTTCCTCTGCATCACGAAAAATATGTCCGGGCTGCGAAATGCCGCTTAACAGCATAAGGCATTTGTGTTGGTTTCCTAAGTTAGCTAAAAATCAAAATGGTTCGGAAAGAAATAAAACAAGCTATGATAATATTGCTATGCTTTCAACTCTGTGTGCTTTGCATAATGGGCTGCCAACACGAAAAAATTAGTCCTATTGCAGTTGACTGCATACTCTTTCTAAGCTAAAAAGCAGGTCGGTCCCTATGAGCGTCCCATATTGATCATATTATATCTTTAGAGCTTGTCTCTCTACTGCTACTTTTGGGCAGCGATCATGGAAATTTCCAAACAAGCACCTTTAGGTAATGTTGCAACTTGTACTGTCTCTCGCGCAGGAAAAAGATCTTCGTTAGTAAAATAAGTGCTGTAAACAGCATTGACTACCGCAAAGTCTTTCATATTGGTTAAAAATATAGTTGTTTTTACTACATTTTCAAAGCTCATTCCAGCTTCTTCCAAAATAGCACGCAAATTACTCATAATCTGATGCGTTGCATCCGAGACATTTGATACAAGCTCTCCGGTAACAGGGTCAAGAGGAATCTGACCTGATATAAATAAAAATGTTGAGGCATTAGTTAGAATTGCTTGGCTGTACGGTCCAATAGGAGCGGGAGCTTCAACAGACATGACTGCCTGAGTTGAGGTGTGTGCTTGCAATTTTACCCATGAGGCGGCACCACACAAACTTAAAAATAAGTACATAAATTTCATGGCTAAAGCCTTTCTTAGCGTTACGATAATTACTTGTTTAAAAAATACTCTACGCAGCGATTCCTACTGGAGTCCCATAAAAAAATTCATTATAAACAATAGCTTGAGCTGTAATATGCCACCGCTTTGAGGATCAATGCACCATGCTTTTTTCATGTACTTGATTGTAGCCAGATTTTGTATTTTTAAAAAGCTCAATTTATGATCGCGCTCGAATTAGGAATCTTAAATAAGGTTTGTAAGGCTATCCCACATTCTCTTATGCGCTGAGCAACAAGGGGTTCTTTATTCCAATCAAAAGAGCACTTATTTTTAGAGGTATTTTCAAAACTTGATAATACCTGCACAATGTCAGGGTCTTTTATTTCTTTAAGAGGAGAGAGGTTTTTTTCCATTTCTTCAGGGAGTGAGGATTCAATCGAGGTTAAGATGCATAACCATTCCTTTTTGCGCAAGCCCTTTTGGCCTAACCATATTCTTTCTCCTATTTCTAAGGCGGTTAAAGGAGGACGCTGATGATCTATTGTTAGAGGAGCTATATTTTTTTGCATACTCCAACTACTGCTTATGTAGATAATGCTTATAAATAAAGTAAATTTGTTTTTCATGACTAGATATCCCATAAATTTGGCGTACCAATTGAATGTTGTTTTTGTGACTATATGATAAACTATTATAAATAAGTTTGTGATAAAAATCTATATATGGATACGGGGTGTGTAGTATGACAAGGATAGAGAAAAAAAGTGACCACTAACTTAGATTTCGCCCCACTCTTTCAGGTCCAAGAAATCTATTGGTAGAGGAAAGCAAAACTCTTTTTCTGGTATAACGTTTGCCTCTAATTCTAGAGAAGGTCCTCGTAAATCACCTGCACAGAATTCACCCTTTGGATATCCCTCTACTCTATATTGACTTGCAATGAGTTGAGGAATAAGAAACTTTTGCATAATAATTGCATCGATAGTGTTCTTCTTCAAACTCGATGGTAATCTAATTTTTTGTTCTTTTTGTTCGAGCCTGAACCCATAGACATAGCAACTTGGTTTATTGGTTGCCTTTACTGTAACTTCGATTATATCTTGTTGCGTGAGGTTTATTTTAGCAGATAAGTCTCTATTTTTTTTATGCTCCGCTATTAATGGTCCATAAGTATCGTCATATTGTTGTGCATTGTACCAAAATATGGGTGAATCATCACCTTTTTCCTGAAAAAATTTTATTGTTTGAAGAATGTAGGGAATTATATAAGGAGAGTCGGCGCTGTATGTGCGTAGATATATCCAATCATCGCTATGTATCCCATTTTTTTGTAGATTTTTTGCAAAAAATTCAAGAATGTCCTTAGCCGCGATTACTAATTTATTTTCATGTTTACAACACTGCCATAGATAAGCTTCATAGGCTTTACCGAAAAAAAGCTTTTTTCTTGAGGAAATCGCGAGATCTGGTAGCGAGCCTGGTGGTATGCAAGCGGCGACGAGGCTATCTATATAAACTACTGCCCGTATATCACTTTTTTCGATGGCAGTTTCCCACTCCTTGATTGGATCAAAGTCATCAGGAGATGTCTCAATAAGCTCTGTAATTTCAGGTTGCGTTGTATAATCAATAAATCTCGATGGTAGCAGATTGGAGTTAAGCTGGTATAGGAGACTTATATAATCACTAAACTTATAAGTAACCCAAGGGTCTTGAAGTTTTTTTGCAACGCCCACTAAGCGACCTAAGTACCCTGTGATTAAGACTTTATACTCATCGGAAGCAGACTGAGATTTACGATAAAAAAAATAATACAATTTTTCTCTTATATCCGATTTTTCCTTGAGTGTAAGCGTACTACTTTTCTCATGACCAGTAAGACCATCAAGATAATTGAGGTCATGATCAATAAGCTGGCGTAGAGCATTTGTATCACCGTTACATAATGCTCCCTCAACTAATTCTTTGCCGTCAAGATCTTGTAAATCAATACTTCCCCAGGCATGAGAATGAGCAACTGCAATTGCTTTGAGTGATTCTGGCAAATTTGGACGGGGTGTTTTCATAGAAAAGAGTAGAACAGGGCTAGTTAATAAGAACACAATTCCTACATATTTTTGTATAACTACTTTTATTAAAGGTGCAATTTTCATGAGACATTCTTATTTTAAAAACTATCAATTTTAAATATTGAATTTTAATGTAAGAGGTTAGGTTTTTTAGTCAAATTTAATGTGCCTACATCATTATTTAAAAATCCTAATAGTGCGCCTTTTCTAATGATAAAAGCGGCGAATAGCAATACTGTTAAGCATGCCTAGGCTTGCCAGCGTGGTCCAGGTATGACAAATGCCATAACTAAGTAGGGGGAGGGGAATTCCTACAATAGGAAGTAGGCCCAAGACCATTGCGCTATTAATAAGAGTTGCAAGCATAATATGCGTGCATAATCCAATAGCAGTAATTCGTGCCATAAGAGATTTCGTAGACCAAATAACAAAAAAAAGACGGGTAAAAAGTAGCGCAAAAAGAAGTAGAACAAAAATGCCTCCTAGAAAACCAAGTTCTTCGCAGATGACCGCAAAAATAAAGTCCGTTCGTCCTTCTGGCAAAAACCGTAATTTATTTTGGGTTCCTTGAAGAAATCCTTTGCCGGTGAATGATCCGGATCCTATAGCTATTTTAGATTGCTCGATTTGGTATCGTTCTCGTTGAGCTTCCCCTTGGCCCAAAAAGACAAAGATTCTTTTCTGTTGATAGGGATGTAATAGATGCCAACCGAGTGGCAAAAAGAGTAAGCAAGCTACAGCAACTATGATAAAAAATCTATGGCAGACTCCTGCAAGCCATAAAATGAGAAAGCTGGAAAAAAGAATAATGAGTGCAGTTCCTAAGTCAGGTTGTTTAACTATTAAAAAGGTACCTAGGCTTAATATGCCCATAACATGGGCGACTGTTTTTAGTGAAGGTTTTCCTTCCTCTTTTTTGTCCCAAAAAATAAGATAACTGATAAAGGCAGGGAAAAAAAGTTTTACTAATTCTGAGGGCTGTACCTTAAAAAAAAGAAGGTTAATCCACCGTTGGGCCCCCATTCCTACAGAGCCTTTAATAATAGTAAAGGCCAATAGTCCCATGACTCCAAAAAAGGCGTAAAATCCCCACCGACAAAACGTTCTATAGTCCAAAAAACAGGCGCAAAAATAAATAATAAGACCGGAAAGACTTCCTAGGAGCTGTTTTTTGAAAAAGATTGAATAAGGAATTTCGGGACGATAGGTGGCGCTAAAAACAAATCCAAGGCCTATGCAGCTCAAGATGATCATAATTCCAAATGATATCCAATCAAAATAGCGCCAATAACGTTTTACTGTAATCATATAATAACCCTTACCTGTAATATGTTCTTGCATGTAGGCTACTCTTTTTTTTCCAATTTGTTAATTATTTGATCTTCTTCAGTTTGTAATTTTTATAAAAATATATATATTATTATTGGGATTATATTTTATATTATTAGAATACATTATAAAACGAAAGACGATAATGAACAGAATACAGGTAAAAAAAATCTATAGAATTTTTTTATTTCTTGTAGGGGGAGCTTTGATTGCTCAGGAAAATTTGATTGCTATGGATTCTCCTTTTTTTGTTGAGAATAACTTGCAGGGAAGTGCTGATATTGGAAATAAAGCACCGCAACGGAGAATGCTTAGGGGACGAGAGTGTGCATCGATGGGAGACGGGATTAAGCTCGTGGATCCTGGCTTGGCGTCCCGTACTTTACCACTAAAGGGGGAGGAGGAGTCCATGAAAGGAATCGGGGGGCCACTTTTCAAGAAAAATTTTTTAGTAAGGTCGTTTGATGCCTCAGCTTCCTTGCGGCAAGTTCCCGCGACGAATCAATTTGGTACGCATAAAATGGCCAATAAAGAAATTATTGTGGGAGGTGATAGCTGTGGGCTTTTGGCGTTCTATGCGGGAGCGAAAATTGCGGCAGGGATAAAAGCAGGTCAAGAGCCTGATCTTACCAATGTAAAAAATCTCATCTCTGTCATAGGAAGTTCGCCACAGGATAGGGGATCATGGAGAGAAATAATTGTTAAGCATCGCGCTCAATTAGGGTTGTGCAATTATATTATGAAACAGATTGCTATCATACTCCCTTCAGATGAATTTCAGAAGTTTGTCGTAGATCAGACCTACTTGGATAGCTGGAAAGCTCCATTAATAGGTCTAATCGATGATGAAGAGCTAGGTCAGTTGGTAGGTCAGGAAGAAGCTACTCAAAAGAATAGCATGATTGAGAAGATTCGAGATTTTTATAAGAAGCGACTCAATGAGTATGCCAACAAAATTGCTCAAGAAGCAGTTGATGTTCCAGAAATTTTTCAACAAGCTGAACGTTTTCCTCTGACAGAGAAGGTAATGTTCAACGTTCTCAGTGAGTCTATTGTTGCCAGTCGCTTTGACAATTGTAAAGAGTATGGTTTTGCGACTGATGAGGAATTAAAGACCTATTTAAGCGATGAACAAACGATACAAAAATATGTATTAATGAATGAGTTTTTTATAGATGCTCAACTTATTGCGCAAGTGCTAAAAAATTATGCGGCAGTGCGTGCCCCCGGTCGTGATAGAGAGGGGTATGCATCTATTTTTGCTAAGGGAGAAGACCTTAATAGTCAAGAATTGGAACTTTTATTAAAACATTACCGGGCATCAGCTGGTGATGATTTTACTTTTCTGATCTATGTAGAAGATGAACAATTAAAAGAGGGGCTTTTTCAGCAGGCTAAGGCTTCATTGAGGGAACAGAAACCCGTAGTTTTTCTGGTCTCAGAGAATGGACATTGGTTTACCCTAGTAGCCGATGAAAACAAGGGTAAAATATACTGTGTTGTAGCTGATACTAAAGGTGAAGATGATAATCGTTTGTCAGATGCTATTGTCAAGGAGATTAGAGAAAATTTAGGTGTTTCATTGGATATGGCTGGTGAAGAGAGTGTGCTCAGTTCTTAATGTAAGTTCCAACTTGAACTTTCTCCCAGGCAAGAATTGAGCTTATAAGTATGAAGGAGGAGCCTTAAAAAGTGGCGATAAAACCATTTGACAATTTACTCTAAAAACTTTATTGTTTAAAGCGAACTTATCTTAGAAATATATGGTGGGCGTAGCTCAGTTGGTAGAGCATCAGATTGTGGTTCTGAGGGTCGTGGGTTCGATCCCCATCGCCCACCCCATACGTTTTCTTAATAAAAAATGCATCGTGTGTGCATGAGGTCGAAAAAATATGACGATGAGCAATGATGTACTATGGGGAGTGCTTATTACTTTTTTTGGTCTTTCGCTTATTCTTAAGGCCCTTTTTAAAATCCATCTTCCCGTAACTTCCATTTTTTTAGGCGGCTTACTCATCTATTGGGGGCTAACACTACTCTTCCCTGACCTTTTTTTTAGTAAGAATCTTTGAGCGAAACCTATTTTTTGTTGCATTTTTTTCAAAACAAGGTACATTTTTAAATGTTCTTTAAGAACATGCATATCCAGGTTCGGGGCGTGGCGCAATCGGTAGCGCACTCGCTTTGGGAGCGAGGGGTTGCCAGTTCGAGTCTGGCCGCCCCGACCATTTTAAAAAATTATCTATCTTTTTTTTCAAGATCAAGTTTGAATATGATGTATTGAACTGTTATTTTTTCTTGGCCTCTTTAAGCGCTTTTTTGAGGTACTTTCCTGTATGGCTTATAGGCGATTGCGCTACCTCTTGAGGAGTTCCCTGGGCAATAATATGTCCTCCTTCATCCCCTCCTTCTGGTCCCATGTCAATTAAATAGTCAGCCCCCTTGAGGACATCTATATTATGTTCGATAATAATCATAGAGTTGCCTTTATTAATAAGGCGATGAAAAACATGCAGTAATTTTTCAATATCATTGCTATGAAGTCCTGTTGTTGGCTCATCAAGTACATACAGGGTCTGATCTCCTCTTTTGGCTAGTTCATCGACAAGTTTGATGCGTTGAGCTTCGCCACCTGAAAGCGTTGTCGAAGGTTGACCCAATTGGAGGTAATCAAGCCCCACTTCACAGAGCAATTTTAGCCGCTTGGCAATTGGTGGATGATGCTCAAAAAAAGTTGCTGCTTCTAAGGCGGTCATCGCTAAAACATCGGCAATGTTTTTTTCTTTATAAGTAATGGCCAACACTTCCCTACTGTAACGTTTTCCCTTGCAAACTTTGCAGGTCATAATAACGTCTGCCAAAAACTGCATTGAGACAGTTACGGTGCCCTCGCCTTTGCATTCTTGGCAACGACCATCGGCAACGTTAAAGCTGAAACGGCCAATGGTGTAGCCCAATGCATTACTTTCTGGAAGAGAAGCATACAATTTTCGAATGAGATCAAAGATACCTAAATAGGTGGCGGGATTTGAGCGAGGCGTGCGACCAATAGGGGCCTGATCAATAACAACCAAATTTCTTATATTTTTTGTGCCAGCTATCCCATAATTTGCTTGTGCTTCTGGTAATTCTGTTTCTTGCCACCGATGAGTTAAGGCATATTGGAGGGCAGGGACCAGTATCTCAAGAATTAAAGTACTTTTTCCTGAGCCTGAAACGCCTGAAATGCAACACAGGGTACCAAGAGGAATGTTAACGCTGACATCTTTAAGATTATTTTGAGTAACATGAGTGAGTGTTAGAAATCCCGTCGGTTGGCGAAGTTTTGGGGGGATAGGAATGCAATTACGTCCCGAAAGGTATCTTCCCGTCAATGAATCTGGATTATGAGCAACTTCTTGAGGTGTACCAATAGCAACGATGTTGCCGCCTAAAACTCCAGCTGCAGGGCCCATATCGATGAGGTAGTCTGCTTGCAACATAGTATCAATATCATGTTCAACCACAAGCACGGTGTTGCCCTGGTCTCGTAATTTTTTAAGTGTCTCTATCAGTCGGTCATTATCGCGTTGATGAAGGCCGATGCTGGGTTCGTCCAGGACATATAAAACTCCGCTAAGGGCAGATCCTATCTGCGTTGCTAGTCGAATACGCTGGCCCTCACCGCCCGATATTGTTCGGGCTGAACGATTTAGAGAAAGATAGGAGAGGCCTACATCGTTTAAAAAACCGAGACGATTATTAATTTCACGTATCAATGGCTGGGCAATAAAAGTTTGCGTTGTATCTAAGGATAAGGATTTTAAAAATTGTAAAGCATGAGTAATAGAGAGCTCTCCTAGATCATAAATATTCTTTCCTTGTAGAGTGACTGCTAGGGCAAAGGGGTTAAGGCGTTTGCCATGACAAGCCATACAAGTACGGTTTAGGAGCCTTGAATAAGGGTTATCACCAAAACTAGAACTCCATTCTGCTAAATCTGTAGCTGAAGAAAGCATCCAGGTATTGGCAAGGCCCAGCCCATTACATTCACCGCAGGCACCTATGGGAGAATTAAAAGAAAAAAGACGCGGTTCCATTTCTGGAAATGAGAGGGCACATTGTAAGCAAATTCGGTGAGAAGAATAAAGATGAGGTTTCTGATCTCCATCAATAATCCGACAAAAATTTTGCGCTAGTTGGAACGCTTTTTCTATTGCATCTTGAATGCGTGATTGTTCTTCGGGGACTACTTCAAGCGAATCTAAAATAAGGTCGATGCTATGGCGATAGGTCTTGCCCAGTTTCAGTGCTTTTATGTCATCTTCATGCAGAAATTTCTCCATTTTTCCATCAATGATAAAGCGGCGATATCCTTTTTGAAAAAATATTTTTAATTGATTGGCAAATTCTCCCTTCTTTTCTATGGCAAGAGGAGCGGTAATCATAATGTGCTGATTTTTGAAATTTGATTCAACCAGTTGGGCAATGTTTTGAGGGGACTCGGCTTGAATGGGAATATGACACTGTGGGCAGGCAGCTGAACCAATGCGAGCAAAGAGCACTCGAAGATAATCATAAATTTCTGTGATGGTTCCTACAGTGGAGCGCGGATTGGACCCAACGGTCTTTTGTTCTATTGCTACTGCAGGACAAAGTCCTTCTATGCTATCCACATCAGGCTTTTTAGCTATACCTAAAAATTGACGAGCATATGAGGAAAGAGATTCCATATAGCGTCGCTTTCCTTCGGTATAAAGAATATCAAGAGCTAAAGAGCTTTTGCCTGAACCTGATGGACCAGTAATAATTGTAAGCGTATTCTTAGGAATATTAACATCAATATTTTTCAAATTATGTTCACGCGCGCCCTTGATGATAATCCACGAATTAAAGCTCTTTAGTTTAGCGGCTGCCTTTTTTGTCATGATTCCCTCGTATTAAAATTTATCATCTCGTCAATTATAGCACAATTTTTATCTTGAAAAAATATTACTTGACTAACTATCAATTGAATTTGTTTAATGAAGATATTCCTAATTATAGCATGTGTGTGTAAGCTAGGAGAATTCTTATGTTGAAAAAAGAAATATTTACCTCAATTGTCTGCTTAATTCTATTGAATTTTTTTAGATCCTCTCAAGCATCGATTGAGGCTAATTTTCCCTGTTTAGTCAATGAGCTCTTGCGAGAAATTGCTGCGACATGGACTAGCCGGCCCGTAGTTATACCTAATTACATAGATGAGCAGGAGCTTACTTTTACTACTTTGGTTGCTTGTTGTTCGACATTGACTAGTGACTTTGCGGGTACATGGACAACATTAGATAATCTTTCGGTGCTGTCTGCGCAACAAATTACTCTTTTAACTACGATTACTAACTGCTGCGCAACACTACAGACAGGAATTGTACCGGTGACCCAAATTGCTAGTGCGGTTACTATTGCAACCGCAGGAGCCTATGGTTTAGCGAATGCCATTACCGGTCCTATAGTTATTGCAAGCAATGATGTAACTCTAGACTTGCAAGATCAAGTAATTAGTGGCAGTACCAATGGCGTTATAATTAATCCAAATGTAGAAAGAGTGGTTGTTAAAAATGGTCATATTATTAATGTTGCTGGTTCAGGAGTTCTTGTCCAGTCAGGTTGCAAGTCCATAGAGCTATCTTATCTTGTTTTGAGTCAGAATGGATCAAATAGTTATCCTTATGCAATTACATGTCAAGGAACCGCCATCAGTAAGATCCAGGAAGTATATGTGCATAATACTAGCATCTATAATTCATTATCAGGAATTTTGTATAATTTTGTAGATAATAGCATAATAGAAAATTGTTTAGTAGCTGCTTGTGTGACCAGTACGCAATTTTTAGGCTACTGTGTGCAAGGCTCCGGAGGTACCTTTTCTAAAGGGATAAAAATTAAGAACTGTTCTGTTGATGGATGCTCCTCGACTGGTTCTAATGCATTTGGGATTCAGTTAAATTATGTGCAATCTGTAGAGTGTTTAGAATCCACTATTGCTAATCTGAGCGCCAGTGGTTCAGCTTACGGAATGTATGGGTCACAAGTTTCAGGTTTGAATATGAGTTCCATAATAGGAGAGAATATTAGTACTGCTACGGGCAGCATGGCTGTGGGACTGGTTTTAACTGGTACGCTCTGTACGAATATTCAGGGAGAAGATATAGCTATTACTACGATTTCCGGCCCTATTGCTTATGGTATTCAGACGACGGGAGGAGTGCTTGCTACTTCTTTAAATGCTATTGTTTGTAGCAATATACAAGGATGGCAGCATGCAACTGGATTCTCTATTGATTCTCCGGCTGTTGTTATTAAAAAGAGTAGCGTCAATAGGGTAATTTCAAATTCTATTGCTGAAGGTTATAATTTTACTACAAATGCAATTCAATGTGTTGTGGATACGAGTCAGGCGTTAAATATTACGGGTACGGGGGCGAGTGCTAGCGCAACAGGTGTATATGTTCAAGCAAATAACGATGCAGTAGTAAATTGTGAAATAAATAGCATCTTGGCACCTACCGCCCAGGGCTTTTGGATTGAATCTACCGCGGCAAACGCCTTGTTAGAAAATTCTGTTACTACAAGTTGCTTAGGAATTGGAGTTTTAGTGGCAGGGACGCAGGCTCTGTGTTATAGCGTTGTGAGTCAAAATAATAGTAGTCATGGTTTCTCTCTTACCGGCGCTAGTCCTTCTTTAATTAATTGCGTTAGTCACCAAAATGGAGGGAATGGGATTTCAACCATAAGTTCTAATGCAATTATTCTAGCATGTCAGGCACTTCGTTCATCAACGGGTATTTTGAGTAGCGGAACAAGCCCTTCTATTGCGCAATGCTTTGCGGCAAAAAATACCACTAATTATTCAGGTGTTTCCAATACAGGAACATTAGGTTCCCTTTCATTGGTCGCGGGCGGTAATCTTAGCGGTTGATATAATCGTTCCAATAGATTGACCCATCTTTATGCGAGTTTCGATGCCCTTGCTAGAATTTTTTACGAGTACAGGATTAACCTGTAGGGTATCTGGAGGGAAAATAAGAACCACTGTTGAGCCGCCAAAACAGAAATAACCTGCTTCGTCACCTTTTTTATAGGGAATTCCTAGGGTGTAAGTGTCGATAATTTTACCAACACAAAGAGCGCCGACAGAGATCATAAGTACTGTACCACACGCACTTTGTTCTAATTTTATCAAACGACGTTCATTGGTATGCAGCGGCTGAATATGGGTAAATGCTATAGGGTTGACAGAGTCATAGCGACCTTGAATTCGTTGAGAAGCTGTTGGGGTATTATCCAAGGGAAAATGGTAACGATGATACTCTGAAGGTCCTATTCTAAAAATAAGAGCTGTCCCCCCCTCATAATTTTTTGCCAGCCATGTATTGTTTAAAAAAGTCTTTAAATGGAAAGTTTTTCCTTTAATGGGGAAAGGGCTTGAGGTTTTAAGAGAAGGAATTACCAGTATGGCACCGTCTGCAGGGCTTACTATGGTGTGAGGATTAGAATCAATAGGGCGTGCTTCTGGCTTTAATTTACGCGTGAAAAAATCGTTAAAGGTTGTATAATCTTTTACATTAGGCCGTGCGGCTTCTGTTAGAGATAGTCCATATTTTTCAATGAATGAAGGAATGGCTCGCGTGCTTAGTGAGGAATCATAATAGTTTCCAATGAGAGAATTAAACCACCGTCGATTGATAATATTTCGTATAAGAGATCCACTCCGTCGTGTGTAAAAAAAATGAAGTACGTTTTCGTAAGGGTGTGTTGTACGGGTGAGTTTAATTTTTTTTGCTTGAAGTAGTCGGAGAGAGTGAAGATAAGGCATAGAAAGCACCAGGCTTAGACATAAAAGCGTTACGTACATTTTTCTCAATAGTATCATAGTAATATATCCCCTGAACAAAATCCCTTTACTATTTCAGTTTAGCAATTTCTTTGATAAGTGCAACAAGGGGTGGTGTATGAGTTTTGGCGGCTCTGCGAGCTAACCCGCACAGTTTTTCTATTTGGGCCGCACTGTAGCAGAAATTAAGCGTATGACACCATTCTTTTTCAATACAGGTTTCAAGATCGAACGATAGATCATCTTTGATATTGTCTGTAGTGCACTTTCGGGGAAGATAGGCAATTACGGGGCCGCTACATTTTTGCTGAGGATTACCAAAAATAGTCAATCCTGGATGTGAAGGTGCTGTAGTTATGGGGGGAAATGAGAGGTTCTTTCGTAGAGCGTATTGTTGGGCCAAAGGGAGCGCGGGGTATGTGTCTATTTCTGAAGAGCTGTCAAATATAATAATGAGATCAATATTACGTCCTGGGCGTAAAAGAGGTGGGATGGGTAGATTAAAGTCTATGCCTGCATCCACCAGCGTTAAATAGCGTTGAGAAGATAAAGGACTGTGGCTGAGATGGTAGGTAAAATTTGGCAGAGTTGAAGGAAGAAAGCGTGCCCCATGGTATGAGCTTCCCAGCAATTTTTTGATTGAATCAGCTAAAATTTGATAGAGGGAAAGGGGTATCATATTTTTTATACTTGCTATGTTTTCACCACTAAAATGAATAATATCTTGGAGGCTTACTGCATAGGCGGAGCCAAAAATACCAAAAAAATAGCCGAGAGAAAGGGGGGCGCAGCCTTGTGTCGCAATTCCAGTGGTAAAGAAAGATCCATAAGCATCCGTAGGGATGTAGGCTTGTAAAAAGGAACTTCCTACTTCATAAGGGGTTATTTCCATCCATTCATAGGGTTGAGTATTTGTCATAATGGCGGTGTAGATAGGAAAGGGGTAGCAAGAAGGATGCAGTTTTTGATGAGCCTGACTTAGAGAGATGGTAATTTTTTGCTTATCCAGGGATGTTAATAAATTATGAGCAAGGAGTGCCCCATAGATGTCGATACTGGAAAGAAATTGACCCGCAAGAGCTTTATGAAGCATTTCAGTTGCCAGGGTAGCTAAATCTTGCGGATTTTTTAGGGGACGTAAGCCGTGTCCAAAAAGAGAAGAAAAAATTTGTTGCTGTTGAGAAAGCGTGTAGCCACTGGCGATCCAGGAACCCACAGCCCAGGTTGAGCCCGAGAGGCTTGCTACGTAAGTAACCGCATCCAGGAGGCCCGCTTCTTCAAGTCCTTGGAGAAAACCTAGAGAAAGAAACATAGAACGAAAGCCTCCTCCGCTAAAGCAGACGGCGATTGTTAGAGTAGATTTTTCTGAAATGGGACATGCCAGTTGTGCAAGAGTATGCTGTACCGTGATTTTTCGTTCTTTACAATACTCTTTTTCGGCCGTACAGAGGGCATCTTGGGGAGTAATGCGGACGCTGATAGGAGGTCTCTGTGGGGGTTGTTTCCCTGAGGGCAACCTATTTCTGAGGTTTTTGAAGGGGCGCACGATTTTTTGGTGCTGTTCTATTAGGTTACTCGGATCTATTTCTCGAAATTGAGAATCAATATTCGTTTTTGAAAGAGGTAGTGGCGCTATACTGATGCTTAATAAAAGCCAAAATGTAGGTAACTTCTTCATTGGGGTTCTCCTTTAATCGATGAAAAATAGGCTATTTTTGCTCACTGCGCTCTATGGTGTTATTCTATAGACCTTTTGAAAAATGAGGAGCAAGGGATGGGGGCAACCGCTTAAAAAGTTTTCAATGTGAAAAGATTTGTAAAAATATATATATATGTTAATATTATTAATAAGTTTATTATTTATTAAATAGGGTAATTTTATGATTAAATATATTGTTCGTATGGGATTCTTATTTATGGTGATTATGATAGGCAATAATAACCTGCAGGGAGCGTTATTAAAGCCTCAGGAATATTTTAGTTGTTTTCAAGATGCCTTACAATGGGAAACTTCTGAGTTAACAGATTGTGTGGGGAAAGTCGAAGTTTCTAAACAACTCCTGCAACACGAAGTCTCAGCTCCTTGTCTTAAGGAAACACCTACGGCTTCCCCATTGGCTACAGAAAAAATAGAGCAAGTGAGGGTGAGTCAAAAAATTCTAACGCCGAGTGAGATTCAAAAGAAAGGTGATGCGCTGATCTTGAATAAATCGTTGGCATTAGGAAAATCATTTGTAGAAGAAATGCAAAGATTGATTGGTATGGGATATTCTCAATGTGGAAGGTTAAAAGATCTCGATGCTTGTAAAGAGTTTAGTTTGACAACTGGTTTTCCTCGCAATTATTTACCAGGGATTAAGCAATATGTTGCCCTGTATCTCGAATTAACAAAAAATAAAGACAAGGTAGACTTGTTGCTAAAAACAGGTAGTGAGCACTATAGTAAGAAAAGTGTTAAATTATCAGGGACTCTTTTTGCCTCTGCTGACATGTTGAGTATTCTTAAATGGAAAGAGGATACAAAGGAATTTGAATCAATTGGTGGGCTTGATACAGAAAAAGTGGTGCATTATTTTAGCCTAGGCGAAGGATTATCTAAGTCTCTCGCACAATATTCTTTGAACAAAATAGCAGAATACAAAGAAGACTATGCAGCAACGATCTTGGATGCTAAAAAAGATAATAGTGCCCCAACAACATCAGCACGCCCAAAAAAGAAAAAATAGCTGTTTTTTATTTAGATTTAGATTCTGTTATTCTTTTCGTGCTTAATGAGCCATTCCTTGCGCATGAGACCAGCTGCGTAACCGCCTAGCTTGTCATTAGCGTTAATAACTCGATGACAGGGAATAATAATAGCACATTGGTTTGTGCTATTGGCTCGGGCAACAGCACGAGCAGCAGAGGGCTGTCCTATTGCTACGGCTATTTCAGAATAGGAGCATGTTGTCCCCGAGGGGATTTTCTGCAGCTCTTCCCAAACACGTTTTTGAAATGATGATCCAAGAAGAAAGAGAGGTGTGATGAACTGTTTCAACTCACCGTTGAAATAGTGGCGCAATTCATTTTCAATCATATTAATTGTTGTTGTACGTTCCACGACGATGTTTGAATTTGTTCTTTGTCGCAAAAGCTCAATTTCTTGTTCAAGATTCTTTCGATCAAAAAATTCCAGAAGATAAAGTGCTTCTTCACTGGCAATTGCGAGCATGGGTCCCAGCGGTGTATGTAGCCATGTTGCTGCAAGAATGTTGGTATATTTCGCTGAAGAGGAGTCTGTGCTGAAAAATCGAGCAAATTTCTCCGAAAATATAGTGTGATCTATTGTCATTTTTTGTCCTAGTGTCTAGTTATGGTACTTCGGGGATTACGAGGCAAAAAGTTACTGGAAGGGAGGTTCCCAGAGTTACCAGAGCTTTTCCCAGTAAAGATATGCTCGAATAGGCAAGCAATGTTGAAGCGGAAGGGGCGCTAAATGCTACGATTGAGCCGGTTATAGCAGGTGCTGCGGGTGGTAATGCTAAGATGCAGAGACCTAAGCTTCCCCAGACTATCCATTCTAATCGGCCATCATAGGAACAATTGAGTGAATTGCTTCTCAAGGTCCTGGCGGAAGAACGCTGCATATTTAGTGAATAAGGGCGCGCAGTTAATGTCGTTTCCCATTCGAATGGAGGTGGCTCGGAGGGAGCTATGGTTCTAGAACGTTCCATGGACGAAAGGGAAAAATGAGCGAGGATCAAACATAAAGAAAACATTATGTTATGCATGCTATTATTATTAAGGGTAATCATTTTTATCTTTTTTAGTAGTTTGTTTTCACTGAGTTTCAAACAACGTTTCCACTTCTTCAAGTCCGCATACGGAAATTTTTTCATGAAGTTGGTAATGGCCTGCCAGTGGTACGATGATATACAGATTATCAATGATAGCGCCTATGACGTCAACAATTTTTCCAGATTATTTTATTATCTGAAAAACACCTTATTGTCCCGGTTGATAAGGAGGCAAGCCTAATTTTGTGCCTTCAGCTAGTACGTAGGCAGCTCGTGTGGCTAAAGAGGGATGAGTATCTCCCAAGAATGCTGTAAAAGCCGGTTCTATTTTTTTCCACCATGGTAACGTTTGGCCAAGACCAATAAGGCTATCTTTATGGTTGGGATTGACGGCAGGCTTAGTAAAGAACTTAATGAATTCCATTGCGCCTTGGATAGATCTCAATGCTGCAATGGCTCCCAAGTCGGCTTCTTTTTCCTGTAAACGGAGATACGTCAAGTAAGCAGCCGTAGAAAAAAGGTATTTTGCTATGGGAAGAGCGATAGGGTTTTCAAATAAAAATGCATGAAAAAATTGGCAGCCCTTTTTTACATGCCTCGAGCTAGTGCGGTGTTCTATTCTTTTGATTCCCCAATGACTTAATCCAAATAATAGGTCTGTGCTCGGAGGAATTATGATGCACGCTATTAGTCTTTTAAGGACATGGTACTTTATTCCATGGACTGCTTCATGGTTAATGCCAAAAGTGCGTGCGAGAGGAGAGCATCTTATGAAATTTGGACAAAATGTCATGACATGATCATTGACCATTTCCCCAGTAGTTGGGTTGTTATTACTTAGGGCAAACTTAAATCTTCCCACTGCGCTCCCTATGCTAGGCAATGTTTGCGCCAAAGCTTCTTTAATTTCGGATGCTACATGTGGATGATTCATAAAATTTTCGTAGCTTAGCCCGTACAAATTCTGATTTCTGAAATAACCGGGCGCATCGCGCAGATTGTTAATAAAGCGAGCATAAGGGAGTACATGATACCATCCAAATTTTAGCGTTTGCTTGGCAATACCTATGCCTCTCTTTCTTCGCTTTTCCCATCTGGTGTCATGCAACTGCTGCGCCAGCGATTGAGCAGTTCCAATAGCGAAGCCCTCTGAATGAATTTTGTGAGCTGCATCAACTCCTGTGTGTAAGAGAGTGACGCCCCAAAAGGCTTCTGATTTTTCCATATTGTAGATACTAAACGTATAAAAAAGAAAGAGAAAAGGGAGTAATAATATAGTGAATTTGTGTTTGCTTAACATGGAGTATGCACAACAATATGTTCCTGTTGCCACTTTGTCGGATGTGTTGTTAATTGTGTCATATTAGTATGATTAAATCGCGTAAAATTAACTGGTACAGCAAAGGTTGTGTGAACGGCTCCGCCCCAGTGAGAAGCAAGTCCTTTGCCCTCATCAAGTGCAGGTTCCATCGGGCCATGGCATTGATGAGCTCTCCAAAGCTCTACTATGCTGGCTTGTGGGCTTTGTGCTTGCGTGAAAGCTTCTTTGGTTAATTCTTCCCCGATTTCCCATCCTCGGCCTTTTTGAAACTTGATAATTTGATTATCATTTTCATCTTCATCATGGATTGTATGAGTTCGGTTAGCCTTAAGAAGCTTTTTTATTTTAGGATTTGTCATTCTGACATCATTCCACGAGTAACCAAGATGTACTGGATTCATTGGACTTACGGAAGCAAACGAAACTATTTCTTTTGCAGGAATTCTGGCAAATACCTCTTTTTTGAGGCTTTCTTTAGAGAGTCGATTTATTCCTTCGATACGATTGAGCCAGACGATTGATTGAAAATATTTTTGATGATCAGCTAATAGTTGTTGCGGATTAACACCAAACTCAATACCTCCATGGCAAAATTGTCTAAATTGTGTTGGCTTCCCCTCTTGAGGAGTTCCCACAAAATAGGCCGATGGCATAAGCTGATAAGTTTGATTAAGAAGATAAAAGAGTTCTTGAGCATCATCAGTAGAACCAAATTTTTTACGAACCTCGTCACTAAAGCCATAGCGATCGTTTACTTGGATGTCTTCATGGTTGCCCCGCAATAAGGTTACCTGACAGTCTGGATTGCTATTTTTAAGTTTAAGAAGAGTGTAGAGTACTTCAACGCCGCAGGTGCCTCGATCAGTGTAATCGCCAAGGAAAATAAGCTGAACATCGGGTGCGAGCGTAAAGTCAGATGAAAGTTGTTTGCGTTCAACAAGTTTATCTAAAAGGCGCATAAGACCATGGATATTGCCATGAATATCCCCAAACACTATAAGCTTGGTACCGGGCGGTACAGTTCTTTTTTGTATAAATGGATTATATGAGCCATTGGTGCTTATTGCGGTCTTATTTTCTTGCCATCGCTCAGGATTGTAGAGACTTGTTTGTTGTCGATCGTTGAAAAGTTGTAATTGCTGGGCAAATAGTTGGGCAGAAATAGGACTTGGGGAAATTTTTAGAGCGTTTTCTTCCAAGTTGGTTATATGCTCATTGAGTGTTTCCATAGTTACGTTGTGGATAACAGCATTTTTTGCAAGCAATCGATGTGATACTGAAACCGGCGGAGCAGGTGGCTTTTGCCATGCCCAGTTGCCTTGTGTGGGAGGATCACTTTGGGTGTAAAGCTTAGAAGAAGAGAGAAGTGAGTTGGAGATTGGTTTTGATATAGTATAGCCACCAAGCCCTAAACTACCGCATAAAAGCGTTCCCCACCCTATGCTTTTCAAGGGATTATTTTTTAAGTAGTGTATTGTTGATTTTGACCACAAGTTTTTAGACCAGGAGAGGGCGGTTGAATAGAAATGTTTTTTATTTCCCATCCCAAAGCTACTGCTTCCCATTCCCGCGCAGAGACTAATAGATAGCATTACTATCGTTCTTTTCATAATTCTTACAATTTGTTTTAAAAATTAAATAAATTTCTATTATTAACTATTATATAGAAAAAGGGGTCTTTTGCAAGGGCTCTGCGAATCTCAAAGGCTATGCTGTTTTAAATTTTCCTGGTAACGTTGCCTTTCCCCTTTTTCTTTTCTACGCTACTTCCAATTTACGTATGTTCTGGCTTAAAGATTAAAGGAAGCAAGTGATGCAGTTGATCATGTTATGGATGTTCCTATTTTTTGCCAATTGTGTAAGTGGCGAAGGATTTATCGCGAGCACGTTAGTCAAGACCGATCAGGGACATGAGCAGATTAGCGGTTTGAAGCGAGCGTGCAGCGTAGCAAGTTATCAGGATGATGGGTCTTGTCTTTTGCGTCATCTTAAAAATGTAGATACGTATGAAAGTTCAAGGGTAGTTTATTTGGTGGTTGCGGATGAACTTATTGGAGCTGCGCCCGATCAGCTCTTTTATGCTCCTGCATATCAACGCTGGATTAAGGCAGCCCATCTTCAGGTTGGCGATCAAATTTTATCTGCGTCTGGCTACGTTAAAATTAGAAAAGTTGAGCTGAGTTATGAGCCAACGCAATTTTTTAGACTTTCGCTTGATAAGCCACACACCTATTTTGTTTCTCCGCTCAATATTGTCGCCCACAATTTTATTGCGATTTCAGTGGCCTATGTTATTGGAGAAGGGCTTATATGGCCTACGATAGGAGGCTGTGTAGTTTCGAGTGCACTTTTATTGTATAGAAACTTTATGCGGGCTGTTGTTGGCGACTCTCAAAATTATTCCTTTAAAAAATTTAACAAGCCGGATAAAGAAGGAAGTTCTGGAAGGGATAACTCAGGAATGGATGGAAAGGGGCACCCCTATGATTCTGGAAATACAAAAAATTCTCAGCCCAAGGACCCCCCTCCCAAGGATGATTTTGATAAATATCCTTACGGGATTTATAGGAATGGCTCTAACCATGGAAAAGAGGATCGTGGAATAAAAAGTCGAGAGCCTAAAAATGCTCAGGATCTTTTAAATGATTCATTGCTGGTAAGCGAAAAGCCGAATAGTTCACGAAGAACACAATGGGAAAGTGATACCATAATAGCCGTATTTGATCAGGATGGCCCTCGGTCTTTTCATGGTCATACATGTACATGAGGCAATGCGCGCCCTGCCGTACGGAATACTCTCATAGAAAACAAACAGGCTACTCCTACAGGGCGGAGAATTAAAAATGTTTAAAACAAAAGATAAAATTAAGTTTCCTATAAATGAATTTTGTGGATTTTTTTTAGAATTACCTTATAAAAAGTCTAAGTTATCGTGTTGTGACATGGGTTTAATAAGTTATTACGATTTGAGGTCTAATAATCACTACATCCTAGATGAACAAGAGCCGGTTATGAGTTGTTTATTAAGCTTAGAGGGTTCATTAACACTTGTTTTTAGGGGTGAGGCAGAGTTTGATTTTATTCCACAGGTATTTGGGTTGGGGTATCTCTGGAATGAAGGTAATCATGATTTAGTAACTAGACTTAATGAGGGCCAAAATTTAGTGGAAAATGAAAAAGATCTTGTGTCTTCATATCAAGTGTGGAGTAGCAGTCTTCATAATTATTCGACGTGGCTTTATACAAATAATAAAAAAATTTATTTTGAGGTTACCCCTGATTATCCTTGGCATTATATAGAGCCTAAGCTATCGGATCCTTTTATTTCTTATGAAGAATTTATGAAGACGTATAGACCATTAGTGTTGGAAGAAATTAGCCGAACGGTTGCTGAGCAGTGGTTAGTCAAAACTCAAGAGTTACTTGAGATTATACATAAAAATAGTTTTCTCCACGAGCCATTAGTAGATGCCAAATAGTTTAATGATTTTTTTAGGAATCAAAAATATGGATGCTAGAGAATTGATCACTGCTGAGATGATGGCAAAAAAAGATCCTTTGGATCTTTCTGGGTCTGAATTATCAAAGAAATTTAAAATTGGCCTGTACCGGCACTATAAAGGAACACTTTATAGCGCAATCGGCATTGCGCGTCACAGTGAGACGCTTGAAGAATTAGTGATCTATCAGGATGTCGATAATCCAGTTCTTGTATGGGCACGGCCCTTAGAGATGTTTTGTTCTACTATCGAACTTGAAGGGCAGGGGATAGTGCCGCGATTTAGCTTTGTTGAAAAAGATAGACTTTGAGCTTAATTTGCTTCGAGCATGAAAGGGTTTGAGATCATAGAGTGTTGAAATCATGATCTCAAACCGACTACTTATTATTCTATGATTTTTCCCTCTTCAACAAGCTGCTGATTCTTTTTGCCTACAAAGAGGGCGGCCACCATCCATACGCCGATTAACCCAAAGCTGAATAGGGTTCCATAGACCATAAGATCGCCGAGAGAACCTTTGTACCAGTCGTTTACTCGTGCACCGGTTGCTTTTGCAAAGCGTCCACCAAACATATCAATCCATCCCTTAGATTTAAATTTGGCATCCTTGCTGGTAGGAATGTACATAATCTCTTTTACCGGATTATTGAATGCGTAGCTCATGCCTTTGAAAATCATCATGGCGCCAAAAGTTGCCCATAAAAGATGAGTTGCCGTTGGTGCTCCCACTTCAAAATAGAAGAAAAGTAGCCCTAACGTTATAGCAAACAGCGTAGGATAAATGAGGAGAGAAATACGTATGCCAAAACGTTTAATAATATAACTTGTTCCTAAAAGGGCCATAAGGAAAGAAAGCCCGTTTACTGCGATACCAAAAACGCCTTGAAACCATGCAAAGGTTGTTGCGCTAGCAAAATGAGGCGATAAGGAAGCTTGTCGAAACATTTGATACTCGACAATTTGCATAGCAATTTCATAAAAGGTAGAAACTACTAAAACTCCCAGCAGGTAAGGACGAGTTGTTAAGAGCGTTAAACCTGAAATAAATCCTTCAAAAAAGCCCTCTTTTTTCTTTTCAGTTACATGGGCATCTTTGTTGCCTATGCGTTGTTCTTCGGGGATTACGTTCATGAAATAAGCAATCATGCCAATGACAGAAAATATAAAAATACTTGCCATGGCAACGAGTGGCCATAGTACTCCTATATAATCGCTCATGAGCAACAATGCAGCTCCCCCAATAGCACCAACTTGTGCCATGGTGACAATCAAAGGAAAGCCACGTTTTGCTGATTCAGAATCAGTGATGCTGTTAGTGAATGACCAAAAAAAGAGCAACAACAAGCGAGCCAAAGCTCTCGGTGGCAAAGTAGCTTAC
>Ga0206849_1004_pt2 | contig 54757 bp, 43 predicted proteins | sample Alteio_BWOrgCont_15_FD_152892 | JGI IMG/M metagenome (GOLD analysis project Ga0206849, IMG submission 152892) | Enriched cells from forest soil in Barre Woods Harvard Forest LTER site, Petersham, Massachusetts, United States -... | ecosystem: Environmental > Terrestrial > Soil > Temperate forest >...
CCGTTGCACCGGTAGGTCCTGTCGCACCTGTAGTACCAGTTATTCCAGTAGCACCGGTAGGTCCAGTGGGTCCAGCAATTCCATCAGATCCAGTTACACCTGTAGCTCCCGTAGGCCCAGTAGCACCATCTGTACCAGTCACCCCCGTTGCACCGGTAGGTCCTGTCGCACCTGTAGTACCGGTTATTCCCGTAGCACCAGTAGGTCCAGTGGGTCCAGCAATTCCATTAGATCCAGTTGCGCCTGTAGCTCCCGTAGGCCCTGTTGCTCCATCTGTACCAGTCACACCCGTTGCACCGGTAGGTCCTGTCGCACCTGTAGTACCGGTTATTCCCGTAGCACCGGTAGGTCCAGTGGGTCCAGCAATTCCATCAGAACCAGTTACACCTGTAACTCCCGTAGGCCCAGTAGCACCATCTGTACCAGTCACACCCGTTGCACCGGTAGGTCCTGTCGCACCTGTAGTACCAGTTATTCCCGTAGCTCCAGTAGGCCCAGTAGCTCCATCTGTGCCAGTCACACCCGTTGCACCGGTAGGTCCTGTCGCACCTGTAGTACCAGTTATTCCCGTAGCACCAGTAGGTCCAGTGGGTCCAGCAATTCCATTAGATCCAGTTGCGCCAGTCGATCCTGTAAGCCCTGTCGCCCCCACCAATCCGGTAGAGCCTGTCACGCCTGTAGAACCAGTAGCACCCGTGGCTCCAGTGGGACCGGTAGATCCTGTTGCCCCATCAGATCCAGTTGCCCCGGTAGCGCCCGTAGGTCCAGTAGGGCCACCTGCAGGTCCGGTAGGACCCGTCGCACCTGTAGCACCCCTAGGACCTGTAATACCAGCAGCAGCTTCTATTTGACTTTGCAATGAACTTACAAGACAACTAAGATCATAATTAGTATTATTTCCCACATTAAAAGTCTCCTCTGGGCGAAGAGCCTTCAAGTTTTCAAGAGCACCTTCATCTTTTGCAAGAGTAAAAGAATGGAAGAAAAATAGGATACAAAAAATAGGTACTGAACGGAAAAACATTGGCCTCATCTTCTCTCTTTTTTTAACAGTAAATGTTGATTTACATAGTTTAATTTAAAAGGCTTTGTGATACAGTTTTATTTATATCACAAAGCCTTTTGTTATTCTAGAGTTTATACTATTTAATCAAATGATTTATGTAACTTTCAAAATGGTAAGTCGAATCATGAAAACACCCGCAGCAGTACCGGCAGTTACCACAGCAGCGGTACCAACAACAGAACTAATTGCAACAACCAACGGCACAGTTGTTACGTTAACAAATGCTCGTCCATGAATCCATGTGGTAGCAGTCGTAGATCCTGCAATGGTATTGTCGTCTATAGCAAGGGTTCCCGCAGTCGCTCCTTTATAAATAGCGACAGATCCTGGTGATCCCAAACTCATTTCATAATCTAACACGTACAAACCGGTTGTGTTGAGGGTAAAGACAGTCCCTCCAGCTCCTGCTGAAGCTACAATCGAAGCGGGGATATTGTTGAAAACTGGTATATCAATGGTAAAAGCTGTTCCGGGTGGGACAGAATTATTTGGGGACTGAACAAGATGTACAAATTCTGCAGCACCTACAGAACTAGTACCCGTTGGCCCTGTTGCTCCAGTAGCCCCAGTCGCTCCAACAGGCCCCGTAGGTCCTGTTGCACCTGTAATGCCAGCAGCAGCTTCTATTTCAGTTTGCAACGCAGCTAAAATACACGTAAGATCATAATTGGCATTATTCCCAACATTATTAGGGATCTCCTCTGGACGAAGAGCTTTAAAATTTTCAAGAGGAGCTTCATGAGTCAGGGGATCAACATTGATACCGGTAACTTTTTTTGCGAGAACAAAAGGATTGAAGAGGAATAAGACACATAGAATAGGGACTGAACGGAATAGTGTTGGCTTCATTTTTTCTCTCTTTTTAATGAGGTGGACCCAAAACATTGGACAGCTTTTAAAGATAATTTTAATATTTTTTTAACTAGATTGCTTTTGCTACATATTTCAATTCCTTTTCACTATAAATAAATTTGTTTCTCAAAAAAATGGGAGCCGTTATATACAAAACTTAATCTACTGAGTATAAAATTGTAAATCAACTATATTTAGCGAAAGGTTATTATGATGAATTCTGCTCGACAATTTAAATTAATAATTTCTATTGTCTTACTCGTATGTGCTCAAAAACTATGGGGTGAGCCGCTTCTTGTTATCGTGCTAATGGTAAAAAATGAAGCAAGCGTGATAGAAGCAACGCTGCAGCCCTATGTTGACGGCGGAGTTAAAGATTTTGTCATTTTTGATACAGGTTCAACTGATGGAACGCAAGAAATTGCTACAAATTTTTTTAATCGCCACAACATTGAACATGCTCATATTATTGAAGAGCCATTCATTGATTTTTCCACATCACGTAATCACGCACTCAATGCGGCAGAGTCTCTTTTCCCTCAGGCAACCTTTATACTTATGCCTGATGCCGAATGGTATATGCATAATGTAAAAGAACTTTTACGATTTTGTAGTGATCATGAAGACGATTATCATACAGCATATTTAGTACCGATCAGAAATAATGCTGCAGCATTTTATACAGCAAGACTCATACGCTGCCATACCAATATGCGATTTGTTGGCAAAGTTCATGAGGTATTAAATCGAATTATCCAGGCAACGTTGCCCTATGATGTCTACTTTGAATGGCGCCCGGCCCAACGCGGTATCGAAAAATCTAGACAACGATGGCTTCAAGATCGAGATTTATTATTACAAAGTTATGCAGAAAATCCCTATGATCCTCGTACACTCTTGTATCTTGCGCAAACCTATGAATGCCTTAAAGATTGGGAAAATGCGTATAAATATTATGAAAAACGTGCTGCAATTAATGGATGGGATGAAGAAAACTTTGCTACAGTATATCGTCTGGGGAGGGTTGCTCAGATGCTTAAGCCCCCTACTCAGTCAGCACAAATTCCTTTAGCAATAATTCATTATCTGGCAGCATTTTCTATGCGGCCACACCGAGCCGAACCACTTATTAAAATAACAGAATATTATATTGATAGCGGTAACATGCATATGGCCTTTTTATTTGCCTTGCGGGCAATTCAAATTCCTTGCCCAAAGACTGATCTTCTGTTGATTGAAAAATATCTATACGATTTTGTTCGCTATGATTTGTTGGGAAGATGCGCTTGGTATGTTGGTGAATATGATATTGGTGAATGGGCTGTGCTAAAAGCTTTAGAAGTAGATCCTCATGCTGAGTATTTGCAGCGTAATTTAAAATTTTATACTGATCGCAAAGTTGAATAAAAAAATTATTTTTCTTATTTTTTCAACCTAAGCACTACCCTATTTTTCTGGTGAAGCTGAAGCGCCTCTTGAGCATGCAACAGAGTACTCTCAGTCTTCGATCCATAGGCTTGAGAAATAGAGCAGGATTCAGGCCTAAAAAACAGATTGCCTGAAAAATGTAATTGCATCTGCGTCGAACCAGTTACCTGCAACACTAGCTCTGAATCTAGGGCAGAAGATTTTACTGCAATAGTCGGAGCAAGAATATAACGCCACCAGGTGGTCAGAGAAGGTACTAAGGGCTTTTGTCCAATCGATTCCCACCAGTCAACAACGATAAGCTCATTTTTTTCTTCATCAAGCTCAACGCTCCGATAGGCACGAAGCCCTAAAACACTATAGAGGTCATGATACATGGTTAAGTTCATATCATTATTACAATTACTAGTTGGCTGCCATTGATGCTCAGGAATATCTAAGGCAAAGAGTCTCTCGTCAAGCAGCACTGCCTCATGATTTTTAATACCAAAGGTCGAATGCATTAAAGACGATCTGAAAAGATTGCGCCAGGCTCCTGATGCGGTATAAAGATAACTCCCGGGGTCAATAAAAATTGGCTGGCCTTCATAGGCTACCGTAACAGATCCTACATCATTATGGAAATGTCCTGAAGGCTGCCGACGCTGATAGGCATGCTGCCGCACTGTTATATGCCATCGGTCCGTTTTTATGATAGAAAGACCAAAATCAGTAAAATCTTGTTTGCCGCTAATCAATGATGAATTAAATCCGAGCATTTGTTCATCAATTCCTCTGACCACTCTTCCTGAATCATTATCACCAATACTCACCAATTTATTGGGGCTATACGAACACCATCCCAAAAATAGCCCCATTTTTTTTAAACGCTCCTGATACAAAGGTGATAATTCGTACTCAAGCAGAGGAGCCAAAAGCTGCGCATGATAAAAAAGTTCAGTAACCAGACGCTGATAATTGGTAGAGCCTTCATAACTACTTCCTTCAGGAAAAACCTGCTTATGCATCTCAGCCTCGATTTGCTGAAAACACCATATTACTTTATTTTTTACCGCTAACCCATCTTTAAACAGCCAGCAGCAATAAAGATAACCAATTAGATCTGATAAATAATGATTTGAAGTACGCCCATCATATATTTCCCAATGATGTTCTAAATAAAAAAAATGATCATACAGTGTCGTAATAATTATTTCAAAACTTGCTCTATTTTCTATGTGCTTAGCACACAATACTAATGCCCAAATTATATTAACGGCGCGTAGGCCTACATCCATAGGGCAGACCCAGTTAGGTCCCAGCAGATAAGGATTGTTTTCAATCCAATCCAAAAGCTGCTCCTCAATAATTATCCAATAAGCAGCATCTTGAGAGTCGTGGCACACAGATGCTAACACAAAAAAATGCTGCAGCCGAGAAAGCTCCCAAGGAATTTTTATATCTTTTTTTTCTTCCCAATCTGTGCCCACATTTACTCGAATATCCTGATAAAAAATCGTCCCATCAAAAACACAATCAGCAGCAGCGCAACGATTTTTGAGTCGAAAATCTTCATGCCAAGGAATCGTCCCCTTTTCATAGGTAATTGGACCAGAACCTAACAGATCAAAAGTATAAGAAACGGCGGCAATCAGATTTTCAGCATAATTTTTTTCATCATACGCCGTTACCAAAGAATTTTTAAGAACAGTCAACGAAAGAGCACGCTTCTTAAAAAGCATCATCCACTCTGAAAAATTCTGGCTAAAATGAAAAACATCCGCAACTTGACTCCACTTATGGTGCGCCCGACCCGCTAAGGCCAAACGCTTCCAATACCAATCAAAGAGCCGCGCCTGACCTCTATTTTTAATAACTGAAATTGTTTGAAGGGGGCCAACTTCAACTGCACGGCAAATATAATGCTTAAGACGAGTGAGCTTCATTACTCCATCTTTCTAGATTATCGTAAGGGCGTACCATTGGGAACAAGAGCGCCTACGGTGGACAAAGCAGTCCCCGCAATCAATAACATACCATGTGACTCTAAGCCCATCATCATACGAGGCTTCAAGTTAACAACAAAAATAGCCTGCTTGCTTACAAGTTCATCAGGCTTAAAAAGAGCTTGTACTCCTGATATGACTTGACGAAAACCCCGCGGTCCAAAATCAACCTGCAGCTTATACAATTTGCTGGAATTCGGCACAACTTCACATGCCGTTATCGTTCCTACCAGAAGTTCAACTTTTGCAAAATCAGTAATATCAATTACAGCAGGTTCATTAATTGTGATTTTTTCTGTAGCAAGATCTGACGCGCTAGACATATTTTTTTCCTGTTCAATTTTTTTAAAAAGAGGGGGAATAACATTTATTTTAAAGGACTGGCGTGGCCTAGAAAAAAATTCTTCAGTTATTCGTTGATGCCGTTCAGGTAAAACTACTCCCAAACTATACATAAGCTTTTCCATACTTTCAGGCATAAGCGGCCAGCAATAAATGGCTACTGCATACAGTGCATGACACGCCGTACCAAGTACTTCTTTAAACTCATGCGGCCTATCTTTTGCTAATTTCCAAGGTTCTTGCGCATGAAAATAGGCATTAATTTTATTAATATATTTCCAAACTTCTGCATAAGCCATGTGCAATGAATAGTGCTTCATGTAATGAGCAAACTGAGCTGTCATAACCTGCACCTCATCTATCAGTTCTTTGCTGGGTTGCAAAAAAAGCTCAGGCGCATCAACATGAAAGACTTCATATTTATGCGCTAACGTTGTAATACGATTGAGAAGGTTTCCTAAATCATTAGCAAGATCAGCGTTGTTACGCTGTTCAAGATGTTCAAAAGAAAAATCTGTATCTTGCCCTATAGACATTTCACGAATCAGATAATAGCGTACCACATCAGTGCCATATTGTGTCCAGAGAAGCTCAGGATCAATAACATTGCCACGCGATTTTGACATTTTTTCTTTATCAACTTTAATCCAACCATGCACCAATAAATGATGCGGCAGTGGTAAGCCAGAAGCCATGAGGAAGGCTGGCCAATAGACAGCATGAAATCGAACAATATCTTTGCCCATAACTTGTACATCAGCGGGCCACCAACGAGCAAACTCATCCTCTTTCCCTGTTTGTAAATAACCAATACCAGTCAAATAGTTAAGTAAGGCATCAGCCCAAACATAGGTAACATGCTTTGTATCGCCCGGAAATGGTATCCCCCAGCTGAGCGTCGTGCGCGAAATACTAAGATCTTTTAACCCTCCTTCAACAAACCTTAACACTTCATTAATACGTTCTTGCGGTAGAACAAAGTGCGGATGTTCTTTATACCAAGCCAGTAAACGGTCTTGATACGCAGACAAACGAAAGAAATAAGATTCCTCAGATAAGACCGTCGTATCGCGCTGGCAACTTTCGCACAAAGGTCCCTTCTTGCCGGCATTATACTGCTCTTGCGCAGTATCATCATGCGCCACAAAAGTTTCGCAAGAAATACAATACCATCCTTGATAATAGGCCTTATAAATATCTCCCTTATCAATGAGCATCGCAAGCCAACGCTCTACTGCCTCCACATGATAGCCATCAGTTGTACGAATAAAATGAGTATAATCAATGTTAAATTTTTTCCAGAGCTCTTTGTAGGCGTCTACAAAACCATCAACAAACTCTTGGGGGCTTTTACCAACTGCGCCCGCAGCTTGAGCTATTTTTTGGCCATGCTCATCGGTTCCTGTCAAAAAAAATACTTCTTTACCACATAAGCGCTGCCAACGAGCAATCACATCTGCTAGAAGGGTTGAATAGAGCGAACCTACATGAGGACGCGCGGTGGGGTAATAAATGGGAGTAGTAATATAACAATTTGGGCGTTTCATCGGTATCTCAAAAAATAATCAGTTCGGCACATTGTCTGTTCATAATTAGTAGCGTAGCGCAAAAATTCCGCAGGGGGAAGACCATATAAAGTATGCTGCACACAGCTGCAGCTAGATTTTATAATATATAACAATTTAAATAAGTCTCTTCTAGTCTTTTCTGAGAGGATTATTTTATTCAAAACGCATTAGCATGTGTATCAAATCCTTCAGGTTTGAGCCACGCAGCAGCCCAATGGTGCACTGCATATGATTCCTCTTTCTGCCAAACAACCGGCAGTTGTCCCCGTTGCTCGTAGCTTAAAGGGAAAAAATAGCTTGCCGGAAAAACTGCAACCCGAGGCAATAACGCAGACATCAAGAACATTTTTGTTAACAATATAGGACCTGTTCGCAAAACAACGTTGGCGTAATGTTGATTATTTTTAATCTCTGCACAACAGGCTTTTATGATAGGATGACCAGCGCTACTACCAATAAGGGCTGAGCCTATTTGAACAATATTTGTATCCAAAGGATGAATACCAGCATACCACAAGTAACGATTATGAAATTCATCAAAGGATTTAAGCGCTTCACAATCGACATCAACATAAAGCCCACCAAAACGATATAAGGCCTCAAAACGCAGTATGTCCGATCGCTCTGCATAGTTTGACCTGCTATCAAAAATTTTTTTGTTATCAAATTTTAGCCTATTTACATCAACAGCATACCATGAATATAGGGGGTTCTTTAAGCTATTTTCCACCTCTTCAAAAGAAGTTAAATGATTTCCTTCATCAGCAACTAAATTCATATGATCAAGATAGAGGAAGATTGTCCATGATGGATGATGCAACCGCCAACTCTGTACGCAGCGTTGCCAATAGTCTGGAAGCTTAGGTCCAAGCCAAATAATATGTATGATATGAGGAATAAGAGGAGTGGCTGAATCACAATTATTATCAATCATCATAGCACGCTGATATACCATTCTTAATATGGCTAAAAAATAATTGGTATAAGGTTGATTTTTTTCAACATATTTATAGAGATGCGCTATATCCATCGATGTGTCAAAATCAACATAGGGAATTGCGTTGCCTACTATAGGCAAGAATATCAAAAGAAATCCAGCGAGGAAAATCTGTTTCATACAACTAGCTCCCCTATAAAGTTAACCTACTCTCAAAGCAACTCCAATAATAATGTAGCGTAATAATTGAGTAGGCGGAAGAGCCATAGTCCTCCTACTCAATTATTAGATGAATTGCCTCTGCAAGCCCTGGGGCTGCTAGAATTATTTAAGCACTCGTATTAAAGCCTACCACCACGGAGGGATCCGTATACGCTGTTCCTGCGACAGCCACAAAAGGAACTACCACAGGCGTATAATTCGGAAAATTGCCAGCCGCGTAACAATTAGTAACAGTTGTGCCACTTGCCACACTGGCTATATTTATACCAGTACCGGCAATCGCAACAGCACGACAATTATTAATCACGACACCCCCGGCTGCCGGCGCTGTCAAAGGCACTGAAAAGCCATTGGTATCACAAAATGATGCAGAGCAATTTTGCAACTGACAAAAGAGACCTTCGATGTTAAATCCTTCAGCAATATTTTCACTAGAAATATTAAATGCAGTGCAATTGTTCAGCCCAACATCAGTACAATTAAGGGTCAAATCAAAACCTCTTACTAATGTTAAAGAATTACCAAAATATATTTCATAAGCGGTACAATCATTTAAAAGAGCCGAGAAACCCTCTATATAAAAACCAATCGATTGATTATTGGCACCAATACTCATAGCAACGCAGTTTTCGAATATATTATTACCTATAAATAAATTGCCAATTGTACTATACCCCATTGCCACATTACTCAGCAGAGTACCTGCTATATTCATTATGATAGAATCTTGCGCAAATATATCACCTCCATCAAGCTTCATCCCTTGTGCTAAATCAGAAGCAGCTATGCCATTGCCTACACAATTTCTTATGACGACATTATTGCTTGAGCTATCCACATAAAAAGCTAGTGCGGTAACCGTGGGACCAACATCTTCTACAACGACATTATCTACAGTAACAGTGCTTGAAGCGCCTGAGATAATTACGCCCGCACTCAGAAAGATAGGAGCAGAATCAATGCCCACATCAGAAATAAAACAATTTCTGATCAATGTGTCACTAGAATCTATCAGCCATATACCCAGAACCGCTAAGGGCAAATCATCAACAGGTCCCGTCGCACTCGACGATAACTCAGTCACCGTACAATTATCGATAAGAGCACCTACAGTACTTAATAACTCTATGCCTGGAGTTATGAGTGCACTCGATAAACTAATAATTTGATCATTAATTAATTGGGTACCAATACTATTAATTGCAACAATACCGCCAACACTCTCTTCTGTAGAGACACAGTTCCTCACCGTACAATCTTTAACTTGATTGTATAAGCAAGGAGCAGCAGAATCATCGGCTAAGATAAATATTCCTCCACAACTCGTGCTAGAAATACAATCCATAATCGAACAATCAACTACTTGAAAATTATCTGTATTATGCAAAAACATTCCCCATTGGGAGCGGGCAATAGTCACATTCTGAATAAGACATTCTGCAACACGTCCTACACTTGAGCCTTGAAAATCGATAGCAAAGTTATTAGGAGGAGTCCCGGCATCCGTTACTTGGAGATCATAAAGAGAAATTAAACGACAGCCATCTCCTACAATAATTGCTTGCTCCGTCGTGTCACTCACTACCCCATTGTGAATCACGACACGCTGAAAACCAGGATTAACAATAATGCCATTGGTATCTCCAAAAACTCGGAAACCATTTAAATCAAGATTAACATCATCAGAGTTAATAATAATCATACCGTTAATATTATTACTTAAGCAGTAAATACCTGACAAATTAATAACGGTGGCACTAAAAATAGGAGAGGGTCTACAATTGCCCAAAAGAGCAATAATGGTGTCACAACAATCTAATGAACTTCCTTGATTATTCAATAATTGCGTTAAGAGAACATCGGTTGAACAAAAATTAGCTCCCACAGCCTGCGGATCCAGACCGGGGCGTAAAATTTTAAAGTCATTTTTCGAGACAACAGACGATTCTAAAGAACACTGCGGAGCTGAAAGTAGAACTTCAGCCCACCCAATTGCCCACAAGCAAAGCAATAACCCCCACAAGATTCTAGCTTTGTTTTTTATCATTTTTTCTCTTTCAAGCATTTTTCATTGTACAATTAATTTCCTGCACAACAGGTTCCTTGATTTGAGCCTACCGGTACAGGTTCTTCAGTGGGCCGCAATTCTTTCGATGTTAAAACTTCTAGAAGCTGGGGAAGTTGTGCTACAAATTCACGAAGATCCTCCGGACACACTTCTCTCTTATTATTTATGATTGCATCATAACAACGCTGAAGCTCCCAAGGAACTTCATGACCTCGCTGAGAAAGATTTTCAACAGTAGCTCTAATATAGTCACACGTTGCATCATCTAAAAAAACACTACACTGACCACAGGAGCAGAGTGTACGCACACAATCTTCCCTGCGTATGTTGCTGCTCTCTTGTTGTGCCGGACAGCAGGAATTGTTAGCTATTAATGATGGAATCATGCTCACAAAAATTAGGCTCAGAGAAAGCGATAAAAACTTATTCATTATTTTTTCCCTTGTATAGAGTTAGGAGGCAAGAAATGTTTTACCATCTCTTACCTCCCAAAAATTAGGACAACCTGATTGGCATTTTAGAAGTAAACGGCCATACCAAGATAGGTGTCGGTATCACGTGTAATATTTTGACCTGCAAAAGTATGGGTGAAGCCTCCATATATTTGCCAATTTTGCGCTTGATAGAAGAGCTCAAGTTTAGCCTTATGTGACATACGGAATGTACGAGCTTGTAACACTGTCGCATCGAGCATAGCTGATGTTCCACCAGCAAAAGGAATTGCTGCAGTTTGTTGAAGACCAATATGATCCTTACCCTTCACATAAATTTGATAGCCCACATCAATACCAAGTTCTGGACAGATGCATGGGGGCATAAAAGTGAAATCAATATCACCAACAACATACCACCAGTTAACTTTAGCATTAACGGGCGTTCCAATATTGTTAATGGTTGCGCCCGCAAATGGTGCAGGAACGCTTTCAGTGCGGTTGAACGCATAGTTGAAATAACCATCAACCTTAATTGCACACCAATCAATTGGATCCCAACCAACGATACCACCAAGATGCAATTCAAAATGACGATTGTTGCCAGTCGGCGTTTGAGCAATTAACAGATTGCCAAGCTGGGCAGCAGTAATATCACGTCCAGTTGGAAAACGGGCCCCAATGACACCTTCAGTAAACCAATTGCACCAGTAGCGGTTGAGGTAAAATTCTGCATCCAAGTCACCAACTTGATAGCGACGTTGAGAAGCAAAGGTAAGACCGTTAACAGCAAGGAATGTAGGAACCGGGAGCGCTGTTTGGGCTAAAGTATTAAGCTGACTAAATACATTATCCGAAACTTCAGTCTGAATAAGAGTACCAGGATTAGATGGATCATCTATAACCACCGACGTTAACCATAGGGCGCTTTGGTTAGGAACACTGGCACCCAGGGGAGCATAAGAGGTAGTACTATCAAAATAAGCATGTGCACCCGGGGCTAAGGTACCATTTGCTGGTAAAGCAGCTGGCACCCCCGAAGGCAGCGACCCGAATTGAACTGGAATCGTTCCCACAGCAGCTCCAATTACTTGAATTGGCCGGCCATCGTTCATTCCTGTTCCACTTCCACCATTCACATCTGTATCATTATCGTTAGTTACATCTTGTCCATTCATTGTTAGAGGAGTAGCCGAATAATCTACAAAAGGAGTAAAGGAAAGAACTCCCGCTTGTTGCTGAGCAAGAGCAGACACAAAGTCCATACGATATGCATAGACCTGTACAGTTTCTATGGTACCACTAACTGGATCTAAAATTCTATCAAATTGCGTAAGGCCCAAACTTCCTATCGATTCAACTAAATCGCAACAATCGTCCAAGGTGACCTTAATTGCTCTGAATGGAACATGAGCACGAACCCCAATATTCCATTCACATCCACAACCAACACTGGTACCAACATCAAAACCCATAATTGCTGTATTTTCACTATAATCAAAACTCGGAGTAATAGCCGCTATGGTAGCTAGAGGGGTAGGAAAAACTGTTCCTGGGGCAAAAGCTGCAGAAATCGTAAAACTTGGCAATCCAAAATAGAGCGCAGCCAACGATTCAGTATCCGTAGTATTCTTGTTACCAAAGGCACGATCGGTATCACGATGGAGCCCTATTCCAAAGAAATTCACGGCCCAGTTTCTGTCATCTTCACAGACTGGCCATGGTAATGGATAATGATTATATCCGCGTGAGGTAATACTCAGTGGCGTTCTTATCTCGCGTGCCTGCGCTGCTAACGAGAGCAACCCAAGAATCGCTAAACTTAATTTTTTTTTCATAAAACTCCTTTTATTATAAATAATTCGCTTTTAAAGGGAGAGGAACCTTTCCTCTCCCCACCAAATTATCTATTATCTATGCACCAGCACCATTCAACTCTTGAGCATTAATTAATGCAAATGAAGTAGTATCGAGAACAATTCCTACCGCACCAATGCTTAATGAACGTTCAGGTGAAGTAATCACGCCAGCATTATTAGTTCTAATATTTAAGGTATCTTGACGAACAATAGTAGAACCTACTACATAACCCAATGTTGGCAAGCCTATGTGCTCGCGGGCAATATTAGCTCTTTTGCTAGCCATCACCGCGGTATTGAGAGCGTTTGGTGTTGACAGGTAATTAAACAAACCAGCAGGAGTAAGACCAATTACGGGCTGCTGCGGTTTTCGCGCATCCTGCAACAAAGGCTTACTTGCAAATATTCCTGAAGCAAAAGGAACAGAACCTGCAACAAATGGTTGCGGACCTGAGAACCCAGTGACAGTAGGATTAATGCTGCTGAGCGGTATTGTTGAAGTGCATGTTAGCGAAACCATGTTACCGCCACCTAAGATGACCGATGATACTGGATCAAAGGTGAAATCAGCGCTGATAAATCCACCAATTGCAAAGAGTGAAGCAAGAGCATTATTACCTGTTACAATTTGGTTACTTTGGAATGTTCCTTCAGGAATTGCAATTGTTACGCTAACAACGTTTGACAAGCAGTTTATTGCCCAATTATTTGGAATAGCATCTTCTTTGTCAGCAACACCTGCACCTAGTCCAAAGAATCCACTACGATCTAATTGGAAGAGTGCTCCTTCACCATCAAGGGTGAGATTAAACGAAACAGTGCGATGTATTTCTCCTATTGATGGCGTTGTGTCTCCAACTTGGAAAGCACCGCCCGGTAGTTCCGCTGAACCAATCTGAATACTCGATTGATCTTGAAGCGTAAATTGTAATGCTGTTGTATTTACTGCCCCAGCAAAAGATTCGATACCAAAAATTGAGTTTGGTCCCACCACCATGCTTGAGTCATCTGCAAATACCACTTGGCCAGTTCCGCTCATGCGAACACGTATCGGATCCAAGATAGAAGGGGAGAAGTTTATATCATCAACAGTTCCTGCAAGCAAGGGAAGATCTGTTACTGGTTGCGTGTAAAGCTGAGCTTGATCAGTAAAGTTAATTATACCGCCACCAAGGATGATGCGCGCACCTGGTTCAGCTACAACTGAAAGTTGACCGCTAAACTCAAGTACCTGATCGACCGTAGTAAATTGTCTTAAATCAAGAATACCAGTTGATTTGATAATAAGCTTATGAGGTAAAATACTGGTGATGTTAAGAGTATTTTGACCGGTAAGACCAAAGCTTGTTCCGGTGACAATTGGGCAGACGTTATTAATGATGACATCATCATTTAAAACAATCGTTCCATCACCTTCTGGTGTCAAGATAACACCGTTCACGCCGAAGAACATACCAGTATCTAACGAATCAAGTCCCTTTTTGGCACTATTAAGACCCACACTTCCATTATTGTTAACAACAAGGAAAGCAACGGCAGCATCACCTACATCATTACCAGGCAAGAAGACAAGTTCACGAATGTAGCCGCCATTCACATATAAATGCATCACATCACAAATACGAGAACGTTGCACTTGGAACTGTTGAACACTTCCACGAACTTCAGGTAAATTAGTGAGATTCAAACCAGTTACCGCAGGACAAGGACCAACCCCCAACGCAGCACCAGCTACGCTATAAGGAATAAAGCAGCCAGAAGTTTGAGTATTTGAACAGCAATAGTCCTTTATAGCCGCACCCCAATCAAACGTATAATCTGAAAGTGAAACACCAGTATCAACAAGTACAACTTGCGTTGGATCTGTTAAATTAACGTTCCATTGAGAAATACCAATGTGCGGAGCAAAGAAGGCACCATTTTGTGGCAAATTAATAACCGCATTGCCACTTTTGGTAACCATTGCACCAAAATTAGCAATCAAACCCGGGATCAAGGTAAAGACACCCTGAGTATCAACAAAAATACCACCCTGACCTGTCGAACCACTTAACTCAGGCGCAAAAGCACGACCACCCGCAGAATCAAAAGAGAAACAGGCTCCTTCAATAGACACCGTTGGTGTTGTTGTTAATACGAAAGTATTGCCTGAAGTGTCGGTACCAACAAGACCAAATGTTCCTATCGAAAGATTAGTAGCATTATTGAGGAACACTGAGTGCAATGAAGGTTGATTTGAAATATCGCCTACAATTCCTTCCGTGATACACGCATCATTAACTGTTGCTGTAAAATGTAATGTTTGACCGGTACCTACAGGTTGCGCAGATTCTTGGAACACGTTAAGTTGAGAGCTCGTGTCAGTTGAGGTATAGCAGCCATTATCAAAACAGGGGCCTGTGCCCAAGATCATGTTGCGACCATATCCATTATCGATACAGAAACCGTTGGCATAAAACATAAAGAAGCTATTGTTACTGCCAGCTGAATAATTTGGTATGAACCAGTCAACACCAGTTGCTGCCATACTCGTGTTAATATCAAAATTACTGTTATAGAAGGCCACTGTTGGACGACCTAGTCCTGGCTTTGCACTACCAACTGATGGCTGTGCACACAACCAGTAGGTATCACCACCAATGTAGGCTGGCTCTGAAGTCAGACCTTGTCCCAACGTTGCTTTTTCATAGACCAAATGGTTTTCATCGGTATGAATAAGCGCAGTATTAAATAGATCCATACGGTTGTTAAACAAGAAAGCCGCATTGTTGTAGGATCGATAACTACCATCCGCGTTACGTGCAAAAGTGCGTGCAGGGAAAACAGGTGCTTCTGTTCCGCCCGGCACAATAGGACAACCTACTGGAGCCACCTCAAGCGACAGAATATTCAAACCTGAGTTAAATCCAGGAGTACCAATAACTTCAAGCCGACCTTCTACATCAAAAACAATGTTTCCTGCACTCGGCGTTCTGAGCGCTGGGTCAATGGTAAAATCTTCGTTAGGGTCATCAAAATCATCACTTACAACGCCACATTTATCTACACCAGAACGGAAATAGATAGCGGACGAACCCAAAAATTGGATTGTTGATGAAGTAGAATTATCCGGTAAACCATCCACAATAAAGGCTGATCCGTTACGCAACCTTTGGTAGGTGGTAGTAACCAAACAATCATTCAATAGGGTGAAAGTGCAGCACGTATTTGTAGCGGTACCGATATAATCAATATAGGTCAAATCAGCTACCGTTAAGAAGCCACTAGGTCCAAAATAAAAACCACCTGGCGTCTCCGCTGATGGCCCTTGGCAAAATGGATCAAAAATGTAGGATGGACATCCAATGTTGCCATTAACAATACGAAGTGCCGACAAAGAGCCTACACTATTCAGAATTTCAAAATAGGCAACTGAACCAGCAGGGGCAGGAAGGCCAAAGTCTATATCACCAATCGTAAAATTACCTGATAAAGGCACGGTCAATAGTCTAACCCCAAGGCCAAAGAAACCGCCTGGTTCAATCGTTAACAATGATTGTCCCAGACCACCATCAAAACTAAGCGTTCCCGTAGCATTTACATCATTTGCTACAAAAACTATTTGAGAACCTGCTCCAACAAGAATCTCATTGCTGTTAAAAGTAGCGGGAGTTTGTCGCACAAATTCTACCAAGGGCGAATTAGGTGCTGTATCAAGGCCTATAGCAAATGTTGCTCCGCCCCCTCCTACTCCATTAGAAGTGAAGCTTACGTCTGCACCATCTCCTAAATCAAGAATAACCCTTCCTGGACCTGAAACAGTCACTAAAAGATCAATAGGGGTAGCACCATTAGCACTCCCCGTAAATAAAAGACTGCCCACCAAAGAAAAAGTAATAGTTTGTCCAGTTGCAGCGTATAAATAAAGAGCTGGATTGGCAACAGGCGCTGCACCATTACAAAGATTACCCGAAGCGGTAATAGTTGAATCAGCACCTACACTAATCAAAATATCACAGGTCAAAGCCTGAACATGAATTGGGCCAGAAATCGCATTAATTCCGCTAACATCTATATTTGAATCGACCACATCAGTCGTAATACCAGGATTAGTCTGTCCTGCTCCACAACCAGTATCGCTGAGATTATGCCAATTTATCGTAGGCCCGCAAGCACCATAGAGGTGAGGCGATCCTAAGACCATCATCACCAACCATAAAAAACTGAAACTCTTGTCGAGTATCTGTTTCTTCATACACTCATCCTTTTTTTAATGGGTGAAACAACCGTTTTTTTGTAAAAAAATAGGCTCAGGGGAATTATTTTAAGGGAATGCGTTCATTACTTCTTGAGACCTACTACTGCTTTGTCATAACGCGCTTACAATAGAAAGTCAAATTTTATATCCATTAAAAAAAAATATTTTTATGAACTTTTGATTTCTACCCACATGGTATTAAGCACTTGCTCATCAATAACATTGCGGAAGAAATCAACAGGAATTTTCTTTTGAGCGTGCACAGCCAAAAGGCTACGACCCGCAACACTCTTATCTAAAAGCTTAAAAAGATCGATCGTTGCAGGGAAAAAGGTATATTTGTGAAAATGGTGAGCCATTATCTCTTCTTGGTATAAAAAATTAAGTAACTCATATACCAACGCCTCTTTGGTGCTCTGCTTAGGAATCACCCAGCTATCAATCACCTGAAAGGCTCCTTCTACTGGCATAAGAAATCGAACTTGAGCACAAATTTTAAGAAGACGTAAAATCTGAGGCGTCGTAATCACCACAACGGGGGATGTTTTTGATAAAAGAAGAGAATCCGCCCGAAACTCGGTATAAGCTTCTACCCATTCCTTCTGCTTTATCAAAAGAGATCGAAGTTGATAGAGCTGCTGACACGTTAATGAATCGATTGTACCAAAAAGATATTGAGCCGCCATAAGTACTGTCTCGCGAGCCGAGCCAATAACTCCTACCTTAGAGAAAGAGGATAATTGTTCAAAAATGAGACGCCAGCTTGATTCAACATTTTCTGGAAAAAATTCAGAGTCAATTCCTAATCCGTAAATCGCCCAATAATAGGGAATTGAATACATATTCCCCTCATCAGCATAGGTATTTTTAAGGGCGGGATTAATTCTTTCCCAATGCGCAAATTTCCGAATATCCAACGGCTTAAGAAGATTATAATCAATAAGTTTTTGAACAGCAAAATCTGAGGGAATAACCAAGTCATAGCCTTGACCATCAGTTGACTTTAGTTTTTGAACCAATTCATAGTTATCCTCAAAATAGCTCAGGTAAACTTTAATACCCGTTTTTTTATAAAACTTCTCTAAAATCCGAGGATCTATAAGATCGGTCCAGGTAGCAACATTGAGCGTACGCTCAGAAAAAAAATTAAACTTTAACGGCACGTAAAGAATACCTATAAAAAAAAGCACCCAAAATAGTACGATGACTGATTTTATCCCCCACGAAACTAACGTAAAATTTCTCATATTAAAAAATCCGCCTTCCCCACTGCGCAAGGGCAATAGTTATAACTACTAAAGCACTTCCAAGCAACAACAATGTTGAAAGAGCATTCACCACCGGTGAAACACCAGTTCGAATCATAGCAAAAATAAAAAGCGGCAACGTCTGTACGGTACTACTCGTACAAAAAAAAGCAATAATATAATCATCAAAAGATATGATAAACACCAATAATCCTGCAGCAATGAGGGCAGGACGCATCAAGGGCACAATAATTTTAAAGAAAGTTTGATTAAGCGTTGCTCCTAAATCCAGGGAGGCTTCTATAACGTTTCGTTCAAGCTCTTGAAATCGAGCTACCAGGATAGGGATAGTAAAACTTAATCCAATGAGAGTGTGGGCAACGATAAGAGTTATCAAACCCCGGGGTGCTCCTAAAAAGGTAAACAAAGATAATAAGCCTACCGCAATAATAATTTCAGGAATTACCAAATTTGTATAAAAAATTGGTAACAATAAGCGTAGCTTTGTACGAGCTCCATAAAAAAGAAAAAGTAATCCCATGGCTAAACTTAAAATTGTTGCTGCTGCCGCTACAATTAAGGAATTCTGAAATGCCAACCAAATCTCAGGAGAGCGAAAAAGTTCACCATACCAATGCCATGAAAAGCCAGTCCACCTATAAGGAAAAGCCAAGCGATTAAAAGAGAAGACTATTAAGACACAGATAGGAATATAAATAAAAAAAAGTGTTACCCCAACAAAAAATGATAACAAAGAGCTACCAATTCGATCTAACCACCCTAGTTTCATACACGGTCCCCTACACGGCAATCGAGCAATTTATAAACAATCCCCACTACAATCAAAAGCAGTAGGCAACTCACCACCGTAAAAGCAGCACCCGCTGATTTTTGATCCGCAATAAGAAAAAGTTGCATAATAAGAGAACCAACATACATCTGCTTATCTCCGCCAACAAGATAAGGAATAGCAAATTCTCCAAACGCAGGCACAAAAACTACCAAAAAACCGGTTCTTATGCCCCGATAGCTTAAGGGAAAAATAACTTTAAAAAATGTTTGCCAGGCTGTCGCGCCCAAGTCACGCGAGGCTTCAATAAGCGTCATATCAAATTTTTCCAAAATAGTAAAAAGTGGCATAATCATGAAGGGTAGATAACAGTAAAACATTACCAAAAAAGTTGCCAGAGGGGTATTGAGTAATGATAAGGGCTGACTAATAAGCGAAAGCTTTACCAGAATCATATTGAGTAAGCCATCCCGATCCAACAGAAAAAACCAAGCATACGCTAACACAAGTAAGTTGGTCCAAAAAGGAATAATAAGAAAAAAGAAACATACATTTTTAAACCTACTTTCTGAAAGCCCTAGAAAATAGGCTATAGGATAGCCTACCAGTAGACACGCTAGAGTGGTTACCGCTGCCAACACAAATGAACGCCCAATAATAAGAAAGTAGAGAGGATTAAATAAATTAATATAGTAATCCAGAGTAAGAGTCCTATCCGCTACCCTCCAGAAACTTAAAGCTGCAATAAAGCCAACAGGCAGATAAAAAAAGAGAATTTGCCAAACAATTGCTGGCATTGCTTTAAAAAAACTTGCTTGCCGCACGAATGCTTTTTTTAAATAGTCCACTCATCCCCCATCTAACGCTCAAGCAAAACAGCATTTTCTTTTTGCCAGTAAAGATATACCTTACTTTCATAATCAATCACTTCTCGCGGAAAATGCTCCTCATTTTGTTGAAAAACATGCACTAAGCGGTTATTTTTTAAGCGTACATTATATTGTGTTGATCGACCATGATACACAATAGATTCTACAATTCCGGTAACATAATTAGAAAACCCATCAACAGCAATGCTACTGATCCATATTTTTTCTGGACGTAAACTCATAAATACGTTCTTGCCTCGAATCATCCACTCCTTAATAGAAGGCACCAAGATACTAAAAGTTCCTAAATCAGGTACCTGAATAGCTAATGTATCATCTAAAAAATCAAGCGAGCCGCTAAAAATATTAGTAGTTCCAACAAACTTTGCTATGAAAGTAGAAGCAGGAAATTCATAAATATCCTTTGGTTTGCCAATCTGCTCAATAACTCCATCACTATTCATAATCGCCATCTGATCAGCAACGGTCAGCGCTTCAACTTGATCATGCGTAATATAAATGAAGGTGGTACAAATTTTTCCTTGAAGTTCTATAAGCTCAATAAGCATTTTTTCTCTCAACTTCAAATCGAGTGCCGCTAATGGCTCATCAAGCAACAAAACTGCCGGTTCATTAATGACAGCCCGCGCTAAAGCAACCCGCTGCTTTTGGCCGCCGGAAAGTTCATCAATAGATTTATAAATTTGTCTCTCCAGATGTACTGCTTTCAAAATTGTTTCAACACGATCCTTTATTTCATTTTTTGCAATTCCCCGAATGGTCAAACTATAGGCAACATTATGAAATACATTTAAATGAGGAAAAAGCGCATAGTTTTGAAAAACCGTATTGATAGGTCGCTGATTAATAGGCATATGGGTAATATTGTGCTCCCCTAAAAAAATTGCCCCCTCATCAACCGATTCAAAACCAGCTATCAAGCGAAGAAGCGTCGTTTTTCCACACCCGCTCGGTCCCAGCAAAGCAAAAAATTGTCCTGCCGGAATGAATAGGTTAAGATTCTCAACGATTACTTCACCTTTATACGACTTTTTGACATTAACAAGCCTAATGCTTTTCATGCTTCTTTTTATTCCTTGCAAAAAGAAGTGGAACAACAACATCTGCAAGAGTACAGGGTACTAAAACACCAATTACTTGGTAAAAAAAGAGCATACCCATTTGTGGATACCATTTATAAAGCCCCTCTGAAATTAAATATGAGAGTGAAGCCAAAGCACTAATTAAAATATGGCTAAAATGCGAACCTAAAACATAGAGGCCTTTAACATGTTTCCCATGACGCCCTACCACTAAACCATTTGCTAAGCCAATAAGAAGAAAGGGTATAACATTTTGTAGCTCAGAAAAAAGACAAACATGAAAACGCATGTTTACCCCCAGCAATAAGCCCGACAAATAAGGAACTACAATATCTGACAGTGTGCAAAAAATCAAGGAAGAGGTAACTGAAACGATAATACCCTTGGTGAGATTTGCCGAAAATCGGGAAAACATTACTAAAGAGCCACTTACCGCGAACATAATATGAAGAAAATGAAAACTATGAAAAAGAATTCTGGCACTTTTAGCAGCATCACGCATTTCTAATCCGTGAAAAGCGCACACATGCAAAAAGCTTAACACAATAAACCCTAATGCTAAAGACATAATTGCATAAGGAAAGTGATGAAGAAGCTCAACTATTATTAAACTTTTGCGATCGTCGACAGACGAACATTCGGTGTGTTCATGCATATTTATACCCTTATTTATTTTTCGACATTAATCCCTGTCACTTACGCATTGTAAAGTATATTGGGGCTAGAATAAAGCTTTTTGTTGTTAGACCAAAAAAAAGAGAATGTTTACGTTGAAATTACATAAAAATTGTACCTTTTTTGGATTTAGCTTAAAATTAATTCTGCTCCTACCTGTTATTTGAATTAAGGAAGATAGAATGTTTATGCGCCCACTATTTTTAAGATTAATTGTGCTGAGTTCTGCGGTTACACTCTACGCAACCAATCCCCCCCTCGAGCATTTTGAGCAAGTTAAACCTCTTCTTGCCCAAAGCTTGTACTATTTTCATGATGATCATCTTTTTGTTAACGTAAGCACAAATCCTCTTGAGGCTGAAGGCATTCATGCCATCCGCTCGCTCAATTCTCTTTCCTATCTTGAAACATGGACAGCTGAAAAAGCAGTTATTAACAGCAACGGAATAATCGTTGATAATCCCTTAAAAAATTGCACACCAACTCTTATCCATCCCGCTACTATAGAAGGATATCCTCTTATTGCGCTCAAAGAAAAACCTGCTGATATTTTTATAGCACACCCTCGATATGGCGACCAACCTCAATCAATTACTCATCTTCCTTCTCTTGTCGATGCTCATGGCCAACTAACTAGCGGCATTAAAGCACTTGCTTACGGACAAACTGATACAAATGATATCCTTAACAAAACTCCTCATATTTTTGCACTGGTAGCGCCTTGCGATCAAAAGCTTGGCCACCCTGGCACCGGTCTTGCCTGTTATGCCTTCCACAGAAATAGCGTGACCTCTAAAGAACAGGATGGAAAGGAAACAAAAGAGGTTACCAAGACCACTGCACAGTGGGACATTATCAGTAGCGACTCCCTTCTACCAGCCGCTTTTCCCTTTGATCTACAACAGATGGGGATCGATTTAGGCGGACTAGATCATCTCTATTTTGATAAAAAAATTCTTCTTCATTGGAACAACGGCATTGAACGGCTCTATGTGGGATTTTCAGGATTAACTCGCTCCGATGCCACCGCCCAAGAAGGGATAGGGAGCATAAGCGTAGGGCGAGTCTGGAATAAAAAATTATATCTAGAGCCTCTTTGTCTCTACGCACCTCAAGCGGCAGAAGGAATCGTCACCGCTTTTGGCGCCGACAAAGAGCTCAATCTCCATCACATGACTTCGTTTTTCAGTAAGTCACAACATCTTTATTTAATAATTGTTGGCGGAGTAGGTACAGCTGAGGAGACAAACCGCACTGTTCACGCATTGCCTCTCATTAATTATGAGCCTTCAACAGTGCCCCCACTCCAGCAATATGAATCTTTCATGACCAACCCCGCCTATGGAACCCTTGCCGCTCCTTCTTTTATCATTCGTCAAGAAGAGGCAAAATTTTATGGTCGCAGTCTCTCGTGTAGTCGTTGCTATCATGCTCCAACTCAATCAGCAGAAATAACGCACTTTAAAAATTCTCTGCTAAAAATTGGAGCCGGCTCTTCTCTTCCGGGTCCTATCTCTGCTATCAAAGTCGTAGGAGATGCGCTGGTCGCCAGCGTCAAGAACGCAGATGCAGGATACTATCCAGGCATTTTCTATTCCCAAGCACTCTATGATGCTCAGGGACATATTATGGCCTGGACGCCCTGGCGTCGTCTCTTGGGCGTGACCAGTAGCGTTAATGATTTTAGTATGGATGTGAGCAAGGGGCTTCTCTGGTATATTAGCCAAGATAATAATGAAACTCTCTGTATGAGGCAAACTCAATGGTCCCAAGCCGATACACTCTTAACAAGCACCAGCACGGGAAAAGAAAATGCGGGAATCATTGAGCGCATTACTCAGCAATTTTCTCAAGAAGAAGGGGGAATTTTAGGATACGCTGAAGCTCACAATCTTTTTATGATTATGGGTAACAAGAAAATTGTACTCGCGCAAAAAGTATATATTGCAGACCTACTCACCAAAAATGTTCCTGCTTCTCATTATTTGATTGGAACATTAGAAGATCCCGTTCTCTCTTCACTAGGTCCTCTAAGTTGCGGCACAGTTTTTGAAGAGGAGGCTCAACGATGGCTTATTGTTGGAGGCCCTAACGGATTGGCGATACTGAAAAATCCTATCACGGGCCATGGATGGTCTCAAGAAAAAAGTACCGAAAAAAGTATTAAGTACCTGCAAGATCAATGTACACAGGGCGCACTCTCTTTTAGTATTCTGGGCAATTATACCTTCGTTAAAAAAATAGTAAAAAAAGACCAAGATCTTTTTATTGCAACTGATAACGCGATTTATACAATGCCTTTCTCTGCCTCTGTAATCAACAATTTAAATTCAGAAGCCGCCTGCATAGCACATAAAGATGAGATTGGCGCTATTTTTGATTTTGCATCTATTGGATCAGTACTTCTAGCAGCTACAACAACAGGCTTATGGAAAAAAGAGTACACGTCTGCCCATGACCAAACCTCATGGGAGTTGATACCAATTCCCCACGCTAGTGGACCGGTTCAAGAACTCTATCTAATTCCTGATGCTACAGAGACTATTGCCCAACTCTATCTCCTGAGTTATACACCCCTTGCCCGTCAAACCACAGTACATGCTTTTTTTATTGATGGGACAGCTGATAAAAAATATGGCTCACAACGCTTTCAACTTGTTCCTGAATATGAAGATATAACAGTAAACCCCACAAATAAACCATTATTATCATCTAATGGCTGCCGCTCCTGTTTTGCTACTGATGGCATGCTCTATTGGACAGTAATTCCTCCTCGCCTCGCCTATCCTACCGAAGCCCTCCTTTTACCCAGTAAACATCGAAAACTTTCCTGGTATAAGCCAAATATGTGCCATCCAATTGGAAAAATTTTGCCCCGCCAGCAAGTTAATCATATTTTTTATAGCACTTTTTTAGAAACATGGGTGGCATTGGGCGAGTTTGGCATACTGAGTACTCAATAAAATTTATATAATTAAGGATGTTCATGAATCGATGGCTTCTACTTTTACTCTTTCCCCTGTGTCTCATAAGTTATCAAGAAACAATCGCTATTTTTCCCATTAATGTTTTTCGTCCCTGGGATCTTAATCTACGCCCTACTCCCTGGCCCGGCAAGCACATTCAGCTTGTGGGTTATGATGAAATTGGCCTAAAGGTACAAGCATTCGACGCGGACAAAAGTAGGGAAAATGTTATGCAACTCTGGACCGATACCCAGGATGCAATTGCCATGCTCCAAGGGTTTCCGGCCAGTTCACCTTTTTACCAATATTACACCAATGTCCTTATGATGCCTGTTGATGATGGTATTCGGGGCAATTTTCTCGTAAAAGGTCATTTTGAAATGACAGCAAGCGCGGGACTCTCCTGTTATTATCGCTTCCCCCACTATGTTACCCTCAGCGCACATATTCCTTTTTATGCAATGAGTGTAAGTCATGTTAATTTTATGGATTTAACACAAAACAATAATAATGCTTCAAATTTACGAGTTAAGCAAAACTTAACTAACAATTTTGCTGCTCGATTGCTCCAATTTGATCCAACTCTTACTATTAATGGCTGGAGCCGGGTAGGTTTTGGCGATCTGGGCATTATGGCTGAATGGCGACAAGGATTTAAACAATCTAAACCCTACTTAAAAAATGTTGAACTCGCTCTGCGCACCTGTTTAACTCTGCCAACTGGTCTTCAAAGAAATGAGAACCAAATTTTATCAGTTCCCTTTGGTTATGAAGCCCTTGGTCTCATGTTTGGTGCAGGCATTAAATTAACCTGGTTAGATTGGGTGCGTGCCGGGGTTGATTTTGAATTTCTCCAACTTTTTGGTAACAACCGCACCTTCCGCATTAAGGTTCAAGAGGATCAGACCGATTTTCTCTTGCTTGCTCAAGCAAAAGCACACAAAGAGTTTGGCTTTACTCAACGATATAATTTATGTTTAGAAACATGCCCCTTGGTACGTGGGTTATCGATCGGAATGGCCTATGAATTTTGGAAACATGGCAAAGATAAATATGATCTTTTAGACGAAAGTTTTTCTGCAAAAATTGCCAACAGCGCTCAAAGCTTGCAGGAGTGGACTATGCACCAACTTATTTTTAAGCTCTGGTATGATTGTGCCGGTGATGTCCGAGAAGATAGTGCATTCCGACCGCAATTCTTATTTTTTTACAAGGTACCGGTGAATGGCAAACGGGCTCTCCTGATTAACAGTATCGGCGCACAAATAACAATGAATTTTTAAAATACCCCCCAAACATCTTGCTTAAGAAAGAGTACAAAACTTGATAATTTTTAATGCGCTGATTATTTTGATGCTACTCACAAAATTTTTTCTCATAGACGCCATGGACACAGACTCTCCTAGTAACCAGACTGGGTACACGATTGAGTATAGATTCAGAGGCGACAGATATTCTGCTAGCCCAATTTTTGAGGGCACAATCCCCAAAGCTTTTTTAGAATCTGTTTTAGCAAAAAAAAATATTCCAACAACACAGGCCCGAGAACTTGTGTTCGCCGATTTTAGCAAAAGCCAGCACCAACGAAAACTCCTGCTAACAGTAGACGATATGAACCGAGCACTACACCGTAATGGGCAAAAACTTAGGCTCATCTCGATACTCCCATTCCGAGAAAAATTAAATATCTATTCAGTATGTCAGAATGGTACGATAGATGATCTAAACCAAATCATCTGGCACAACGAATTTTTAGCTAATTCAGAAAAAATCGACCTCAACAAAAAAGATATATATGGCAAAAGTCCTTTGATGATAGCGGTACATGCCTTACACTATGATTTAATCAAGCGTCTCATTTGGTACGGAGCTGACTGGAATGCAATAACAGAGCAAGAATCACTCTTTCAGGATGCCCTCTTACGAGACAATACGAACCTAAGAACTGGTTTAATATTTTTGCTCCAGCATATAAATAAACGTCAAAAAAAATCTGAGCTGCCATTAGCACCTGACCTGGTACAAAAATTAGCCTATTTGCAAGAATGTAGTAAACAATTTAAAGATCCTTGGAGCAAGTATGGATTTGTGGTTAAAGATTGTCCCGATATAAAGATGGGACTACTTAATTATCCGCAAGGCCCCAATGATGTAGTTGAGTGTAGACAAGTAATGGAAAATACTATCAACAATTATCATTCATCAGCCAATGATTTATCATACATTATTCATGTCATTAAAGATAAGACTGCACTTGATCACTCTGTTCTTTCATATGTATTCGATCAAATAAGAGTTTATACGAATGAAACAAAAGATCTTATGCAACGATCAGAGCAAGGCTTCAAACCAAGACTTAAGATAGACTGGCATGTCCATAACAAGATAGATAAGTGCAAAATTAGCCACTACGTAGCCGTTGCAAAGCATCTCGTTAACCACTGCTTGGATGATATAATAGTTCTTCCGGGGGATCTTCAATTTATTATGCAAGTTAATCATGCTTATCCAGAGATTTTTTATTGGGGAAGCACAATAATAAATTCTTACCTGAAAAAGGGTTGCTTTGACCATTTTTTTTGGGAGACTGCTCAGAAGTATGTAGATGCATTGAATAGAAGAAATAGAATATCACCCTTCTGGTTAATGCCCCCAAGCTCAGAACGCACAAAACCCTTCTCTTTTGAAATTCCGCGCTATAAGAAGAGAAAAAAAATTACTATAAACATCCCGGTTAATGAGAAGAACGAATTTAACATACAAGATAGGCATGAAGCTGTTTGTAAGCATTGTAATATTCCGCCAATACTTTGGAATAAATACAAGTTAGCAGAAAACGAAAAGCACATATTTAAACTCAGCCGCCTGGGAGATTTTCCTTCTCCGATTGAGTTTTCACGAAAATAAAATTAATTGGAACGAAAAATGCAATCACAAGCTTTAATAACTATTAATATGCTCCTTATTTTTGCATTTTTAGCAACATTTGACCTCCTTGATGCTATGGATAAAGAGCTTCTTGGTAAGCAGGCTGGATGCACTGTGCATTGGTTCAACGATGATGCTCATTGGCATAAGCAAATTCCTGAGGGGATTTCTCCTAAAGCTTTCTTAGAAACAATTTTAAAGGACAAGGGTGAGTTGATAACAAAGGCGCGGAAGCTTCAGTTATGGTATGCACCCAACGCTAATCAACAAAAAATCATGTTAACAGCACGCGATCTGAGCCAAGCACTTCCTTTTAATAATAACTTCGGTGTCTCTGGGCTAACAAAATCACAAAAAAAATTAAACATTTATTCGGTATGTAAGAATGGTACGATTGAGGATTTTAACAAAATCATCTGGCAAAACGAATTTCTAGAAGGATCAGAAAAAATAGATCTCAACAAAAAAGATATATATGGCAGAAGTCCTCTGATGATAGCAGTAGGCGCTTTACAGTATGATTTAATCAAGCGTCTCATTTGGTACGGGGCTGACTGGAATGCGATAATAGAGCAAGAATCACTCTTTCAGGATGCTCTCTTACAACACAATACGGACCTAAGAACTGGCTTAATATTTTTGTTCCAGCATATAAATAAACATCAAAAAAAATCTGAGCTGCCATTAGCACCTGATCTGGTACAAAAATTAGCCTATTTGCAAGAATATAGTAAACAATTTAAAGATCCTTATAGCAAGTATGGATTTTTGGCTCAATGTCGCTCCCACGGAGGGTTATTTAAGGATCCTCTAAAATCTAAAGCTAGCCTTCACTATGGATTCGCTGTTAACCATGCTATGGACCAGGGAGATTTGAGCAGTCTATCATATATTGTTCACGCTATCAGAAATAAGTCTAAACTTGGGCACGCTTTTCTTAATTGTGTATTCGATACAATAAAAGATTATACTCAACGAATGGGCCAAGCAACCCTCCCCGGATATTACAATCACTATGCAGCTGACTCCAAAGCAAAAATTAGCAACTACATAAGCGTTGCCCAATATCTTATTGAATATTGCTTAGAAGACATTGAAGTCACCCCACAAGATTTTAAGACTATTACACAACCTAATCATGCCTACCCTTTCATTTTTGGCTGGGGTAAAAAAATAACAGATTTTTATTTAGAACATGGACATTCTAAGCCACATTTTTGGCAAGCTGCTCAAGAATATATAGCTGCGATGAATCGTAGAAGTGCAATAACATCTTCACCCTTTACCTACACGCCCTCTGCAAGAGATAAAACATTTGATTTTAAATCTTCAGGCAATAAAAATACAAGATGGACTATAAGCGTACCCGTCACCGAGAACGGCGAAATTGATCAAAAAGCTACGCATGAGATTGTTTGTAAGCATTTTAATATTCCGCCACTACTCTGGCAGAAATATACATTGGCGCACACCAAAGATAAGGCCTGGAAATTAACCTCCAACGGCACATTTCCTTATCCCTATGAATTTTGCCAAACTAGTTGATTTTGTAAAAATAATAATCCCCAAGCAGACTACGCTAAAAGCGCCTATCATGTCGAGCGTTGGGGAGCGGCCAAAGAGTAGGTAGTCGTAACATACCCCAAAAAAGGGACAGGTTAATTGTGCAAGTGTTATAAGAGTAATACTCCATTTTTTTAGAAGACGTGCATATAACGAATAAATTACAATATTCCCGATGATTACCAAGAAAAACGTGTAGCTTCCAAAACTTATCCAATTCTGAGGAGTTAGCGATACAAAACGCCCGGAGGTTTCAAAAAAATAAAAACATACACTGAGAGCTCCTGCCCCCAACATAGTCCAACCATTGATGACAACAGGGGGATATTTTTTGGCCAATCTTTTAAAAATAAACCAACTATAGGTCCCCAAAGTCATCGAAATAAGAAGCGCAACTAGCGCATAACTGGCTTCCAAAAAAGGTAGTGAATTTGTAGTCGCACTAGACAAAAAAACAAAAAGACAGGCACCCGAACTGCTAACACCTATACCTACCCATTGATACACTGTTAATTTTTGAGCTTCAAAAACATAGCTGAGAAAAGCGCTTATAAGAGGATTGAGCAAATATACAACATTTGCTTGAAGAGCGCTGAGAAATTTCAGCGCCCAACATTCTAACAGAAAAGGGAGAAATAGCCCTACACATGCTATAGTGAGCATATCCCTCAATGCAGCTTTATTAGTAAAGAAACGTATATTTTGCCTCCTACTCAATGCATACAGCAAAAAAAGCGTTCCTGCTCCTATCATCCGAACAGCGACTAATAGCGTTGCAGAACTATACTGCAACGCTCCTTGAGCTAGGGGATACGTGGCAGCAAAAAATGCATTTAGAAGAATAAGCTCTAGCATTATTTTCCAACCTTTTCGGTCAATCCTTGAATAATAATCTGTTGGCCAGCACTGGCACCTAAGAAGCTTTGAGCACTACCATAATTTATTGCCAATTCGAGAGTATTATTACTTCCACGATAAGCAATAAGGGCGCCCTCAGGCGCTTGACTAAACGTCTCAACACAAGGGACTGTGTATGATTTTCCTTGAAGAATGCAGGTAATTGAAGTGGGGGTTGGCGTCTCAGGCAACCAAGGATAATCTGTTTTTATATTGCCAAAACTATCGATGTAGGAAATATAATGAGTGTTATCCTCGCAAGAAAAGCGTACTACTTCAGACGGAGATACTTTATGCAAAAAAGAACGTTCTCCTCGTGCAATTGCTGCTAAGGCCGGAGCAAACAGATCACGGCCATGAAATGTATGCGATCGAGGATTAAAATGAGCTCCATGTATTTGATAGACTTCGACGTCTTTATCATCTAACAAAAAGGAAAAGATACCATTATCAGGCCCGACAAAGTGATACTGTCCCTTACGAACATAAAGTTCCTTGCGTTCAGATCCTACTCCAGGATCTACAATACAAAGAAAGTATGAATTCTCAGGAAAAAATTGGTGGACCTGTTCTATAACAAATGCACCGCTTCTAATGTTAAATTTTTCTATGGAGTGATCAACATCTACGAGTACTACTCCTGATAGCTCCGTAAGTAATACACCTTTAATTGAAGCAACTGCAAAATCATTACCAAAATCAGTTAAAAGTCCAATAACAACAGGGTTCATAAGAAACTCCTTACTTAATATTTTATACAAATAAGTCATAGAGCCACACGTTGCTCTAGAAATAATGGTGTAGCTAAAATCAGGTAATCGGCCGTCAACTCCAAGCAATCAGCCCTATTCTTGAATTTATGCACTACATCAATCATCTCAAGAGACGTTGAAGCGCATTTTTAAAAAATATTTACGAATAAAAAAATGGGGAAAAAGATAAATATATGGCTTACGCCATCATCATAGAGCAAGAAGAAGTAGGCATAGAAGAAGAGAAAAAAGAGATGAAAAATTGCTGCGAATATATAAAAAGATCAATGTGCATAAGATCCTCGCTTAAGTATTATTGACATCTAGTCTCACCATATTATTTATTATATCAATTGCAAAAAAACTGTCAAGCGGCATTATAATCAGTGCTGCAAAAGAGGCCATGCAGTCACCTTTTGCACACTACCACCATCATGGGTTATAATGGTAAATAAGCGAATAATTAACGCGTAAATGGAGCCAGGGTAATGAAAGCGCCAAGAAATCATTCAACCCATATGGAGGGCCCCATGACAAAGAAAACGCTCTTTTTTATCCTTTCTCTCTCAGCGGCTCTTGCCAACGCAAGCAATTATGCTCCTAGCGCACCGCATCAAGAACTCTACCCCTCGTTGGATAATGCACAACCCAGTGCTCCTCTCATTACTACCCTCACCTTGTGCATAACCACAGAGGGTGGCCCACAGAATATAAATAGCTGTGATACTTTTTCGCATAATGATGAATATGATAGGTTGGTAGCCTTTGCTCAACTTGAAAGCCTCGCGACAACTTTTGAAAATTGCAAAGAATATTCACAAGTTCAGCAAGCACTGGAGAGCACATACTACGCCTGGCTCGATGGTTACGACGTTGATATTTCATGCAATCAAATAAGAAGACAGAGCGCAGCAGATGAATATATATTTACTTTTGCTGTACATAAAGATGGGCAACTGTACGAACACCGCACGCTGGAAATCTATGCGGATTGTGCTGAAAAAAAAATACTACTGCCGCAGGTAACTACAAAAAAAGTACGCGCACTGCGAGCTGCTCTTAAGGGTGGCTTAGTAGTCATCGGCGCAGGTTTGACGCTCTGGGGTGCAAAAAAGCTGTATAATAATTTTTCATAAATAAATGGAGCCTCGCAAAAATTGTTATGTCGCTGCGAGGCTCCATTTATTATTTTTTTGGTATAGCTTGTCCCTTAAAATCATTCCAATACTGCGGATAACATTGCTTTCCGCTAATTCATTCCCTAGAATGTATATTTTTCAAAACGGGAATTCTAGCTTGTGCATCTTTCCAATAGTTTTGAGGAAAATCCAACCAAACTATTACTTTATTCTCTAATAATTTTGCATCTAAAAATTTAAGAGCGCGGATTACCTTAACAAATTCTTGTTGATTGGAGATTTTTTTTAATTCAATAACTACAAGCAATTTACCAAAATCTCCTGACCTTTTATCTAAAAAATCTATTAATTTTTCCACATCTCTTACAAGCCCAACAGGAACATGCACAAAGTCATCTTTGCCTTTTTCTTGCAAAAGATCCGCAAGGCAAGAGCCACGCGGAGAGTCAAAACATCTTGATTCTAGCAATCCAATAAAAACGTTTTCAGGTTCGGAACTTGTAGACATTGGCCACAATTTTTTCCGAAGTTCATTGTTTGAAGGATTACCGCTCCTTGATGAGCCTTCGCTAGAATTTTTCCCCTCATTTATCCCTTTTATAACTTCTTGCAAAATAGCGACATAACCTTTTCCCCTATCTTTATTCGCCACCTCGACAACAAGATTTGCATACTCAAATTTTTTCTCTGGGTCAGTAATGCCCTGGGCTTCAAAAAAATTCGTCACTCCGGGTACTAGTTGTCTCTTTTGTAAATCACCCAAAACATCGAAGGAGAACATCCACCCATTTTCATCTTCTTTATCAGTTTCTTCTTTTATGCTTGGTTTATTCTTCTTATCCGTAGCGACACCTGGTATTCTATTAACTGTATCAGTATCTGATGCTGAATCTCTATCATTAGAAATGTAATTTTCACTATCACTAAGCAAATGGTTTTCAGCGAAGAAAGATATAAGATTTTCTTTATCATTCTCCATCATGTAGCTCCAATTAATATTCACATCAAATTGATTCTGAGTACCTCCTGATGCAACATGCACATGCCCCCTGCCATACTTCTTCTGAAAAAAATACTTAATACTCACGCAGGCAAGAGTCGATACTGTAGCTGCAAAGAACCCCCGCTTCCAATCGTTTCCTAAGAGCGGAGCCACAAGTGGCCTTGACAACTCCCATCTGTGCAACCCATAGAGTGCGGCACATGAGCCAGAAAAGATAGTCGGCATAAAAATTTTATTTTCTTTAAAAAAAGCTAAAGTTTGAGCCGTATCCCATATAGCGCCCCTAGCTCCTTGGAAGCCCAAGGCCAGAAAAATACCCAAATATACCGATTTATGCCATAAAAAATTCTTACACATGATACGTGCGCTCCCAACTTAAGCTACTAATTATTCAAGTCACTATAATCTATTTGAAATAATTATATCAGGGGTGTCTTTTTTGTCAAATATGATCTTTTTATTTTCAATCTATATAAATCTGTTGAATCTCCAGCGAATTTTCTCTATAGTAACTCATTGGAATGATTAGACAATTTTTAAGAAGAGGCCGGATAAATGAAATTTTTTTGTTGGTCTATAACTTTATTCATAACTATAAACACTTACCTAACAGGAATGGACCAGAGTGATTCATCCTCCTCTTATAACTGGAGCATGATCTATAATTCTGACCCGGAAAGTGAAAGACCTCCACGAGGATCTCAGCATTGGGGACGGTCTGAATTTGAAAAAGTCGATCTCAAAAATAGCTCTATCAAGCAAGCAGCTCAGCCATCTCCTATAACTTCGTCCCCCCCGAAAATAACTCAACCGCCCTTTAAAACTTCTCCAAATATAATTATAGCAGGCTCTCCCCGCATCTACAAACGAGGAGCGAGGAACACAGACGATTCAAGTCCAAACGTAGAGAGTTCTTTTTTAGAAAAAAAATTTTCTCCTTCGAGTCAACCTTACAAAATAGGTTTAGGTTCTGGGGAAGGGGAATTTATGGAAGAAGAGACTTATATGGCTGTTTTAGGATCCTTTTCTCCTCCAAAAGAAGATGATTAATCATGAGTACTAAAGAAAAACAATCTCGTGGGCCATGGGTCTGGATTGACCTAGAAATGACAGGTCTTGACCTAAAAAATGATACTATTTTAGAAATCGCTACTATTGTGACCGATAATAAGCTAGAAATTATTGCAGAGGGACCAAATCTGATTATCCATTGCCCCGAACTTCAACTTAAAAAAATGGATACATGGTGCACCGAACACCATACTAAATCGGGACTGTGGGCCGCTGCTGCCAGCTCTACAGTGACTCAGGCCGATGCTGAAGCACTAACTTTTGAATTTTTACGCCCGTTAGTCGAGCCAGCACAGGGCATTTTATGCGGTAATTCTATTTGGCAAGATCGTCTTTTTATGAGTGCCCATATGCCCAATCTTCTAACGCTCTTTAATTATAGGATGATTGATGTTAGTTCGATTAAAGAAGTTATTAGCAGCTGGTACCCCAAGAATTCGCTCACTAAATTCAAAAAAAAGGATACACATCGCGCTCTTCCTGATATACTAGAATCCATACAAGAGCTTCGCCATTATCAGAATAATTTTTTTATTAATACTATCCTTTAAAGAAAGTGTGCATGGTCCTAAATCTCTACCTTGCTCAAGCAGGCGTCGCTTCCCGACGTAAAGCTGCCGAGCTCATTAAGGATGGTCAGGTCTCGGTAAATCAGGTTACAATAACCGATCCCTCCTATCGTGTCCAGGAAACTGATAAAATTAAAGTCGGCAATCAGTTTGTTAAAATGGAAAAAAAAATTTATATCCTACTTAATAAACCCATTGGCTATCTTTCAACAACGGCCGACGAGCAAGAAAGAGCTACTGTTCTTCACCTCATTCCTAACGGCATTCAGCAACGAATTTATCCCATCGGACGCCTTGATATTGATACGTCAGGCCTACTTGTTATAACTAATGATGGCCAACTTGCTCAACGTCTCGCTCATCCCCGCTATGAGGTAAAAAAAGAGTATGTAGCCATCCTCAACAAGCAGTTAACTCCAGAACATTTCGAAGAAATTCTTAAGGGCGTTTATCTTAAAGATGGCAAAGTTCGTGTCGATGGTATTGTTCATATGAAAGCAAAACCTCTTAACTGGGTCAAAGTAACGCTTCATAACGGTAGATTTCGCATTGTAAAACGCCTTTTTGCAGCCTTGGGTTATAATGTCAAATCCTTGGACCGCGTCTGTTTTGCCGGACTCACCAAAAAAGGTCTTCCTCAGGGTAAATGGCGTTTTCTAAATGCAGCTGAAATAAAAGATTTGCACACTCTATCAAAACCAAAAAAAATTCAGACAAAAGTTATTGCAAAACGTCAGATCAAAAATAATCTACACTAATTTTTCTAAGCAACTATAATGACATCATTCAAAAAAAAATTATATCTTATTATGCTGGGCTTAAATCCCTTCTGTATCGTGGGGCTACAGGCAATGGAAGGCTCTATTATCTCCCCTTTTCCTGATCTATCTTCTATTTTTGACCACATGAGGAAAATTCATAACTTCTCCCCTGCGTGGAAAAATGCACTGCTACAAGGAACTTTTATTCCACTTCCTAATCAGCAGGTTCCGATAAATATCCCTAAACAACGCCCTAGTATGATAGGGATATGGAATATGGACCTAAATCAAAGAACTCCAGGACCATTCCTCATTTGCGCTCATTATTCCTTGTGCTTTACCTACGAAGATATCGATCACTCTCAAAGAACAAACAAACAAATATGCTCGTCAGTGTATCCTCTCTCGGATACTACAGCAGCTACTCTTCCTCGTGGGCTCTTTTGCCAACTTAATCTTGAAAATCCACAAGCGAGTAATTATAACCAAAAAGCAACAATTATTGATGAAAATGGCAATGAATACAGCCACCACAATAATCCAGCCTATACACCAAAAAACTATATTCCACGCTATATTTACCGCGATAAAAACACTAAAAAAATTTTCAAGCAACACTCTAGTAATAGATATTTCTCTCCTTGGTGGAAAATTCAATTAGAGAAGCTAGCCCGTCAACAAAAAGAAATACCCCTTTCAACGCATGAATCCATTATACAGGCACATGCTTGGAATAAATTTGCAAATCTGAACTCAGAACATTGCCCTCATCTATTAAATCCCAGCACCTGCCAAAATTGTTACTATTATACAGCAGCAATTTGGGCACTAACGTGGCAACATTGGTTGAGTAAACTGCATCAACGAAAAGAATTTACTTTACTAAACCCATGGGATAAAAGATCTCATGCAGCCTACCCCGAAGGATTTTTCACTATAAATTTTGGTTCTAGCGCTATAGGATGCTACATAATGACGAGCGCACACAGCCTTGAGCCTTGGTGTTACAATATACTACCCCCGTCATCAGATCAGGGCACTTTGAGGATGCTACCTAATGAGTATATGGTCATTTTTGACAAAGATAACCCCACTCAACAAGAACTTATCAATATAGACGGTCTCATCTATACCCAAAGCTACGATAGGAATAATAATTTAATTCTTGTTCCCTCTACAACAAAAACATCCCTACTACCCAATATGGATGAATTTAATACCAAAAAAGCAGCGTTGCTAGGTTTTACTAAGCCGATGCCAGCACCATCAAGCCATGAATCTCAAATTAGGGGGATCAAAAGAAAACGAAAATAGCCCTAGCTCTTATTAGGGGCGCCGAAATCGGTTTAATAAACCTTGAAGTCGATGAACGCCTCCCATTTGGACAAAGCCATAGCCCGCCATGGTAGAACCTCCAATGATTACTAAAAAATTAAGCGATTGCTGAAAAAGATTAAAAGCATAAAGAAGAATTACCAATCCACCTACAAGCCACATAAGCCCTCGTTGCACATCAGTACTATTTTTTGGTGCTGTTCCGTTCATACTCTCTCCTCTTTTTTAATCATACTACCCATTGACCACCCAACTACTCCTTGAGCTTAATTACTTTTTAAATTATCAGATCAAAGGTACGCGTTGCAAGAAATTGAAGTTTCGGTTAAGAAGGTAAGTTTTCAGGACTTGTGGGGGGTTTTTCAGCGTCTTCTTTTTTTTCAGCTATATTTTCTATTTTTGCTGAATTTTCTATTTTTGGAAAATCATTAAATCTGTCACGAAACTTTAATAACTGAACCTGAGCAACAATACATACTCGATCCACCCAACAAAGATCAGTCATTTCAGGAGCTTCCAGAATGTTTTCCAATTTCTTACGATCCTCAGAAGTCAAAGATTGTTTGCACCTACTATAACTCTGCAGCCAAGCTACTTGTTCGTTACCCCAGGCATAAGAATTCGTAGTACGCTTCAAATTTGCTGGAGAAGTAGAGGTCAATCGATTATAAGCAACTGATGAGCCTATACCATAGAATATCGTACCCGCTAAGACTTTACCTATAATTCCTCGCGCCTCAAGACCCGCTCCTAAAGATAGGCACAGAGTCAACGTAACAATCGTGTAGTGTTTCATATATTTTTTTGTCATAATAATACTCCTTAAAAAGAAAATTCGAGGGGAAAACGTGGACCACTTCCTCCCCTCATTACACTATTAACTACTAAAACAATAATGCGTAAGGTGGTCGACCCGATAAGCATTGATCAATAACTTGTCCTGCCCGCAGAGAATAAACTTGATTATTAAGATCTCGTATCTCTCGCTCCAAAGAATCAATACTTTTTCTTTGACGCGCAGCTAAGCGAGCCTCTTCCTGTTGCCGTTCAATTTTTGCCTCTTTTAAACGACGCGCTTGATCCCGCTCATATTTCTCATCTTCCAAACGATGCCGAATATTCTTTTCATGCTGAATTTGCTCGCCAAAAAACTCCATATAAAGCTCATAGAGCTCCTGGAGCTGATGCAAAGTTTCTTGCGCTTCTGCATGCTCAGGGCCGTAAAGATAAGGAAGATTTACTTTAAGCTCCTCAATGGCCAGCTTAAGCTTTTCCTGGTAAATAAGATGGGCATCACGTGCTACACCTATCATTCTTGCAACTCGATCTTCAAAGAAACGAATAGGATTAGCACCTAACCAATGTAATTCTGCACGATAGGTAAGACGCGTACGGTCCATCACCCTAAGCGCTTTCTGTTGATTGTCCTTGGCCTGCATCTCTCGTGCTATTTTTTCATTTTTAAGGTTTTTCTTTTGAGTAATCGGCTCCTTACGCGCCATATCTTGCCCAATTGCACCACCAATAAGACCGCCAACAACAGCACCCGTTACTGCTATTGCGCTGCCTACCAATGCAAGACATCCCAAAGATGGGCCGCCAGTTTCACGTCGCCCCTTATGACCAGCATTACACAACACTGGCGATGCCGCACTAATCAAAACAAGACTTATCGCAGCTACTTTATTAACAACCTGGATCATATTGATCCTCCTTGGTTAATGGGTTTATCACCGCCCCCTACTACTTCTGGCCTCTTTCGGGCAACTCATGTACATAACCATTATCTTCAACTGGCGCACTTGCTTGAATAATCTGCTTTACCAGCAACCACGTAGCGCGCATTTGCTCAACAACCGAAAGATCATTCATATCATGAGGATTCTGTCTCACCAATAATCTATTTGTTAAACCATTAACAGCGAGATGCGTATTGTTGACATCGATACCCACAGTATCAAGCTTATTTTTCACTAAGCTAACTCCAGATTGTAGTTCAGATTTTATGGAGGAAACTTCAGATTTTAGTTCACGCCCATTATCTTCGATTTTCCTTAAGTGTTGATAAATCTGTACACTGCCAGAACGCCGATGCCAATCTTCCATTGCTGACAACACATTTCTACGCTCTTGAGACTCTGCCCGCTCATTATTTTGTTGCATTTGCAAGAGATCACGACGCTCATTTTCTACCCGAGTTTTAGCTTTTTCGAGTTCAATCTCACTTGTTTTTAGCCTAACCTCTTCTTCTTTAAGAGCTGCTTCTGCTTTAAATTGACGCAGGGAAGCGCTCCTAACCTTTTTCTCTTCTTCCGATTCATTATACGCCCTCTCTTCAGCAAATATCTTCGCTCCATAGTGAGCTTTAAAATCATCTGAAACTGTCGTCAATCTAATAAGCCATTTGCTCTTGTCTTCTCGAGCTGCACCATCCAGATTTGCAAGCGCCTGTCTGCCTTCATCAATATCGTGGTCAAGTTGCTTACATGCCTCATAATGCCTATAATCCCCTGCATGCGCAAAGGATTTTAGCAACTCTTCCGGCTTCACTAATTCTGTAAACTTCAATGGCCAATAGCGAATATCCTGAGCAATAAAAACCGCATCTGCATCTCGCTTTCTTTTCGCCTCATCTTGTTGTGCATTATATTGGTCTCGCGCTAAAAGAGCGTAGTGTTCCTGAGTACGTTCTGTAATGATCTGTGCCATGCCTCGATACACAAGTGCAGTAACACCAACAATAGTACCACCTATACCTACAATACATACACCATAAACACCAACGTTCGGCCACTCCACAGCCTTAGACGATTGAGAGCAACTATTCGCTAAAATTAGGGCAAGAAAAAAAGTGGAGGTTGAACGAGAAATGAAGAGTCTATTCATAATCTTTTGTTTCAAAAAATGGTTTATGATATATTGGTTACAATTATTTACAGAAAACATAAGAAAACACCCCCATTTTACCATAGTTTTTAGGTTTAGGAAATGATGAACAAAAGTTTACTGTTTACCAGTTTAATTGCTGTAACGCTCACTGCAAGTTATGTTTCATATCAAAAGCTGCATCATCTGACTCCCAATAGCTCGCAAGAACTCATTCCTCTTGAAGTTCTTTTCGCCAACCAAAATCGTAGACTCACCCCAAACATCTCTCCCGATGGAACCCAACTAAGCTATCTGGCCCCCTTTAATGGCATCATGAATATATGGGTGAAAACAGTAGGTATCGACGATGATCATGTAGTCACTCAGGATACCAACCGAGGAATTCAGACCTATTTTTGGACTTTCGACAATCAACATCTTCTCTATCTTCAAGACAAAGATGGCGATGAAAACTGGCGCCTCTACAAAGTCACTATAGCGACAAAAGAGGTGACCACACTTACTCCCTTTGATAATGTCCAAGTACGTATTAACACCTATCGCAAACAGTATCCCAATCGCTTCTTGTTCTCTATGAACCAGCGCAACCCCCAAGAACATGACCTGTATGAACTTGACCTAACAACAAATTCAATCAACATGATAGCAGAAAATCCAGGAGGCGTTGCTAATTGGATAGTCGATTGGAACTTAGAAGTACGCGGCGCTCTCAAAGCGGGAGCTGATGGAGGCTACCAACTGTTAGTCCGCACCAACAAAGAAACGCCCTGGCAGGTCATCGAGGAATGGAATAGCGATGAAGGAACTGCTCCAGCTTTAGTGCACTTTTTCTCTAACAATAATCTTATCTATCTTGTTGATTCAAAAAATGAGAATACAGCAACTTTGAGTCTATTCGATATTACCACAGGCACCAGAAAAATTATCGCCCAGGATCCTCATTATGACCTACATTCTGGTAATTTTGACACACTCTTTGATCAAGATACGGGAGTCCTACAAGCACTTCACTATGATCAAGAGCGCTTAAAATGGATTGTATTCGATAAAAATCTAATCGATGATTTTGCCGCCATGCAGGCACTTGATCAGGGAGATATGGTTACTCTGGGCAGAAGCAATAATAATGATATCTGGATAATTGCTTTCAACAAAGATAATGGCCCTCGCTCCTACTGGCTTTATAACAAAAATACCCACACGGGAACATTCCTGTTTGATCATCAATCATTACTTAAAAAATATACTCTAGCTTCGATGAAGCCTGTCACTTTTCAAGCACGAGATGGCTTAACACTCCATGGTTATCTCAGCTGTCCTCCGCAGGGCGAATGCAAAAATATTCCTTTGGTCCTCGTCGTTCATGGCGGACCATGGGTACGAGACGTATGGGGATTTCATCCAGAAGTGCAATTATTAGCAACACGCGGTTATGCCGTGCTCCAGGTCAACTATCGAGGATCAAAAGGGTATGGTAAAGAATTTATGCAGGCAAGTTTTGGTGAATGGGGCGGTAAGATGCATGACGATCTTATTGATGGCGTTACCTGGGCAATCGATCAAGGCATTGCCAATCCTAAAAAAATTGCAATTTGGGGCGGATCCTATGGGGGTTATTCAGCACTTGTAGGAGCTACCTTTACCCCAGATGTTTTTTGTTGCGCTGTTGATATTGTCGGCATGAGCAACTTACTCACTCTTTTCAACTCATTTCCTCCTTACTGGGAAATGTTTAAAACCTTATGGCTAAAACGCGTTATTCCTGCCAATACACCCGACTGGGAACAGTACCTAAAAGATCGCTCTCCTCTCTTTAAAGTTGATGCTATTAAAATTCCTGTACTTATAGCGCAAGGCGCCAACGATCCACGTGTTAAACAAGCAGAGGCTGAACAAATAGTCGCTGCCCTTAAAGCAAAAGAATTGCCTTACGAGTATATGCTTTTTGAAGATGAAGGTCATGGCTTTGTAAAGCCCGAGAATAAGATTAAGTTTTACAAAAAAGCAGAAGAATTTTTGGCCCACTATTTAAGATGAACCGAGATTTTAGATGAACAAACAATTACGTTCTTTGCCCAAAGGGATATCGGATTTTGAAAAATTACGAGAAGTATCAATCATCCAGAAAAGCTATTGTGCTGGTTGGGGTGGCTTTTAGTTTAACCAAAAGAAATATTGGCGGATGGGTAATGCAACAATTATAACTAAAAAATGTATTTGTAATCTTTCATAGTCGCTTTTATGGAGAAAAAATGAATAAATATTTTGCGTCAAGCGTGCTTTTCTTAAGCCTAATGCCAACCCTCATTAAGCCTATGGAAAGTGCCAATCAGTGGGGTCAGGCGGCAAGCGCTTTAACGTTAGGCGGTACAACATGCTTTGGCAGCGGAGCTTTCTATGCTGCTTTGAATGGAAATTCTCGCGCCTATACAGCTTTAAATATTTTCTTAACTGCTTGTTGCGGATTGGCGTATCGCAAGCTACAACAAAATCCTGCCAACGCCCTCTCTATTCCTTTTAAAGTTATTTTTGGCATAGGAGGTTTTGATTTAGCTGTACCCTTTTTATCCAATACCTTACGCTACGCATATTTGATCACAGCACAATCATTATTTGGACGTATATATTAAAACTAATAAAAGTTTCTACTAAATAACAAAAGGGGCTATTTTTTTCCTGCACACCAAGCCCCTACTGCAGGCCACATAAATTTATACGCACCAGCTCCAACTGCCACTGCAATTAGGGCTCCCACACCAACTCTTGCACCTTGAATCTCAGTATATTCCTTTCCTCCGGGACCAAAAAAAATATGATCTTTTAGGGCAACCGTGTGATAATACAATTTTTCATTATCCTTATCCTTTTTCGAAAAAGGCATTTCTTTATAAAGAGATACTTTTAAGTAGGGTCCCGTAAGAAATCTTTTCCAGAAAAACCAATGCGGACCCTTATCAAAGCAACCCGTGCGACAAAATACATTCCCAACCAAAAACACATTTTTTCTATTTGGGGTAACTTGCACAGGATCAAATTTATATTCTTCATGCAAGTAATTATTGTCCAAATTATAACCCCCCAAAATTGAATAGCGCCCTCGACCCTCTGCTTGCTCTATAATAATTTTGCCTTTAAAATCACTATCTTCTTTATAGCATTTGATTGCTGCACAATCATAATCATACTTTTGAATAATCTTATCAGTATCGCTAATAAAGGGTTTCAACCACGTAGACTCTCTAGATCCTTCATTTTTTGTACCTCTTTGATCAGGTAAAAAAACATAGTTATCCGTTCGTCTCTCCCTCTGCTTCATCGCCTCTATGCCTTGCATAACACAGATAAGAAACAACAAACTCAATATTTTTTTCATATCATTTGATTTCTTTGATTTTATCTTATTTTCCTGAACGCCAAGCCCATATTGCAGGCAACAAAAATCTACGCCCAACTTCTTCTATTGCAACACCAAGCAATGCCGCTCCAGCAACTCTTCGCCAGAGCACTTTTGTAGTTTCGCTTCCCTGCGAGCTAGGAAAGAAGCGTTTTTTTTGAGGAATAGCGGTGGCAACAGCATAGTTCAAGCGCATCTTATTCTCTTGAGAGCATAAAGGTAGAGGAATATTAACAAAGGTCTTTACTTCCAACCCAGGACCCTTAACCTGCTTTTGCCAAAAAAACCTATGCGTCCAATAAGCAGAATATGCTTCGCCATAAAATTGACCCACATACCACACCTTGTGAGTCGCTGGAGTTATGCTACTTGGAGAGACTGAAGCGTAATCAAACTTATATTCCCTACGTAAATGTTGATTATCAGGTTCATAACACCCTTTAACTAGCCGCGACAAATCCACCATGATAATCCTATTCTTATTCCAATCGGACCCATTCCATCCATCCATACTTTTCAGGGTATGATCATATTCAGATTGATCTTCTGTTTCTGACACGCAAAGAGTAATAGAGGGGTCTATCTCTTCTCGCCCTTTCTGCATCGCCAACGCACTATGAGCCACACACACAACAAACAATAAACTTAACAATTTTTTCATATCATTTTCTCTTTGATTTTATTCTATTTGCCTGAACGCCAAACATTGATCGCAGGCCACACAATTTTATACGCACCAGCTCCGACTGCAACTGCAATCATGGCCCCTATAACTCTTTTCCAATAACACCCAGTACCCACCAACTTTGGTTGTGCAAAGAATGTTTTCTTGAGGGTTCCGCTATCATTTAAGCAATTTTTCTTTAAGACTGCCCTGAACACATTGTCCTTCTCAACGCGTCCATAGGGAATTTCTGAATAAGCTGCTACTTCCATAGAATCTTTTTTTATATACTTTTTTCCAAAGAACCACCAAGATTCTTCGACTGTTTCGCTAAAGAGCTGACCAGAAAAAAAGGTTATTGTTTGTCCGTCATAGCTACCATTCCTATTAAAATTGTATTCGTTTGCCAAGTCCAAATTGTAAGTATTATATGCTCCAATAACTGGTAAATAGTTTTCGCTATCAACCCCAGAATCAACAATAAAAATTCTATTCTCAAAACTACTCTGCTGTTTCCACCCATTAATATCCTTGCTAGCATAATCATAGGCCACAGGCCCCTCACATTGCACAACACCCTTATTTTCCATCGCTTCAAGGCCCAAAAATAGACCGGCAAGAAGCACTAAATTTAACAATTTTTTCATATCATTTTTTCTTTGATTTTATCTTATTTTCCTGAACGCCAAACCTTAAGTGCCGGCCACATAAATCTACGCACAACTTCTTCTGCTGTGGCTACAGCCGCAGCTCCAATAAAGACTCTTTTCCAATAAAATCCAGTGCCATCCCACTCTGGCTTTGCTTCAAATAGTTTTCTCTCAACTGGCTTCAGCAAAAAACTATTCTTAAAATAGGCCTCTACATTAAAATAGGTCCCTACATACGGTATTTCTTTATAAGTGTTTACTTCCAGATAGTCCGTCCTCATATATTTTTTTAAAAAAAATCCCAAGAGACCCTCAAAGGGCGCCTCCCAATTTTCAGTGAAAAACTGCCCTGACCAAAAGAGTCCTGGGGTCTTTTTTTCAAACGACTCAGAATTAAAATTATATTTTTTATTTAAATATTTATTATCAAGACGGTAGCCCCCAAGAATCGCAGAATATTGATCAGTACTCTCCAGAGGGGCAATTATTACAATGTTATCCTGAAAACCATCCCTCCATCTCCAGGTTTCATTGATATGACTGACCTCATAATCATAGGCCCAAGATTCCTTGGGTTGCTCAAGCTCTATGCCGCTCTTATTCATCGCTTCTACGCCTTGCATCCCACAAGCAAGAAGCACTAAACTTAACAATTTTTTCATATCATCCCTTGTATTTTTAAAAAAAATTGGTTAAAACTTACTCTATTAAAGAATAAAAGAAATTTAAAAAAAATCAATTTTTCAGAAAAAATATGAGACAACGATTCTATTTTGTATAATCTGTTTGTTAAATTAAAAATAGGCCCGGCGACAATTTTCTTGATTTTATCTGCACTTTATCAGCATACTGGAAGCAGAAATTAATGCCGATAACCTGCAGGTAACATGCCGATAAAATTTAAACCCCATTACGTTATAACGCCCGAAATTGCTCGTGATCTCATGCGCATAGAAGCGGTCAAGGAACATGTAGTCCACCTACCGCTAACCGCCACGGTGCTGGCTTCTTTACGGGAAACCGCTCGACTCTATACTACTCATTATTCTACAATGATTGAAGGTAATCGCCTGGATCCACAACAAATTGCAACAATTCTTAAACATCAAGGTCATTTTCCCGGCAGAGAGCGAGAGGAACATGAAATAAAGGGGTACTATACCGCTCTCAACTATGGAGAGCAACTGGCCACTACAGGAACTCAAATTTCAGAAAAAATTATTCAGACTCTTCATGCCCTTGTAGAAGCTGGTGGTACTCTAAAAGTTAAACCAACTCCTTATCGTGATGGACAAAACGTTATTAGAGACGGCCGAACTCGGCGCATTGTTTATTTACCTCCTGAAGCTAAAGACGTTCCTAGTTTAATGCACACTTTGATACAATGGATCGAAAGCAACGCTTCTATCCCCACCCCATTAGCAGCTGCAATTGTCCATTATCAATTTGCCACAATTCACCCCTACTATGATGACAATGGACGTACCGCTCGCCTATTAACAACGCTCATTTTGCATATGAACGGCTATGATCTGAAAGGATTATATTCCCTAGAAGAATATTATGCACGCAATTTAGATGGTTATTATAAGGCTATCAGCATTGGACCTTCCCATAATTATTATGAAGGACGCGCTGAAGCTGACATAACCTCCTGGATCGAATATTTTATAAAGGGAATGGCCGTCTCATTTGAAAAAGTTCTGAGTAGAATGCATGAGGCACATAACGAAGGATTAATCGACCACAGCATTTTGCTACGCACCCTTGATCCAAAGCAACGCAAAACGCTTGAATTATTTCAAAAATTTGCCACGGTCACCGCACGCCAAATCGGAGAATTGCTGCAATTTAAATCTCGCACAAGCTCTCAGCTTTGCAAAAATTGGGTCAACGCCGGGTTTCTAGAAGTGGTTGATTTCTCCAATAAAGGACGTAAATATAGATTGGCCAAGCGCTATGAAGCTTTAATAATCCCGGGCAATACGCCAGCTTTACTACCGAGTTAGGGTAGCTTCGAGTGAAAACTCTGACGACCCTACTAACCATTCACTGATCGGCAAACTCATTTTATTAAAATTATTCAAATCATTAGCACTCAACGATTGACGCAAGGCATGGAGCCAGGTTCCATAAAAACCAACAGCAATATTCACTCGCTCATAAGAAGTTTGTTTCTTCTGAGCAACTTCCCTTTTTCCCTGTTCAAGAATTCCTCCTAAAGATGTGTTGCTTGTAACATTAAAACTCAAAGAGGGGAGGTAATCTGGACTAATCATCCCCTGCAGTTTTTTTTCAGCAACTCTCACAGAGACCTTTATTGAATTATCATTGTTCATAGCGTAAGCACCACTACCGAAAATCATAAAATACAAACAAAGAAAAAAAGACTTTGTCATTAACATCCTTTCTAAAAAAACCAAAATTGCTATAAGTATAGCCAGTCTTAGTAGAAAAACAAGGATCAAATTTTTATTTTTTTCCCGCGGACACAAGGTTCACTAAAGACCATGTATGAGGCCACATAAATCTACGTACCCCTTCTTCTATTCCAATTATACCTACTAGTAACGCAATAATTCTTTTCCAATAATAGACTTTCTTAGTTTGCGGAATGGAACGTTCATAGTATCGAGTCTGCTCAAAATAACAACACTTATGACAAGTTTTTTCGCCCCCCAGCAACCACTTACAACTACATTCTATACAGCCGGAGCAATCACCAGTATTAGTATGATAACCGCCACCTGTAAGAGTGATAGTACCCCCATCTTCTGCTGCATGCCTAACCCGATTATCCTTATCAGCATGCACCATTAAATATTTTCGGGGAGTCTTGTATTCTTCTTTGCTGAAATAGCCAGAAGATCCGGGAACATCTCTCGTCGCAAAAAATTGGCCAGTGAAAAATAATTCGGCCAGAGGCTTATTCTCAGTGCTAAAACCCCCTCTGCCCTCTCTCACCCAACACTGCCTCAAGGAAGGGAAACTATACCGACTCGGCAAATTATCATTATCAATATTAAGCGCCCCTAGCGTCTCATATTTTCGAGCACGACCTCCAACATTGTGTGAGTCTATCTCTTTTACTATTAAAATTTTGCCTTTATAGTCATCATCTTTATTATATTTTTTTACTACAGCTGCACCATAATCATAATTTATATCCTCTTCTGCCATCATCATGGCCTCCGCCCCAAAGATAACGCACGCAAAAAATAGCAGAACTAATAATTTTTTCATATCATCCTCATAATTTTAAAAACCTACTACAATCAACGCAATTGTTCTGCCTCAAGTATAAAGAAAATTAAAAAGGAAACAACTACTCGCGGCCACTAAGAACAAAAAATATTCTAATTGTAGAGGCGCGTTGTTTCAAATCAGATAAAAGAGTACTAAGTGTAGGTAAAGAAAGGGCTCTTTATTACCCCGTCTGAGCGACAACAGAAGCGTATCGGACAAAAGCTCCAAAAAGTGGCATCGTGGCAGAATGTCGAAAATGTCCTCTTTCTTCAATGTCCTCAATATAACCCCTCTGATACATATTCTTATGAGACGAGAGCGATCGCGATGGATAGCAGGTTGCTTTCAGGTAAATCTTATCATATTCTCTCTCTTCTAATAAATTTATAAACCCCTCGACCCAATGATCTTCAATATTAATTTGTGCAGGATTAAGCCCCAATGCTTGCGCAAGATTACCTTTAGCTAGTTCAGAAACTTTATTTAAATCTGCTTTATTATCAATAAAAAAAATATAACTAGGAAGAGAGGCATTTGCCGCTACAGAATTTATGCCGCCTACTACTTTCATCGAAACATGCACCATCGTTCGTGTATTTGCCCAGCAGGGCGCCTCACTTGCCTTCAAAACACCAATCAACGCCACGGTATTTAAAATTAAAAAAAATTTTCTATACATCGATTTTCCTTTTCCTATTATGAAAAATTATCTTATAGTATCTTATCCTCTCAAGCATAAGAAACATCTTAAAGAGCAACTATCCACTAGAGTTAGGAACAAAAAAGATTCGACTTACATAGTTTTGCTGTTTTACCTCAGAAAAAAGAGCAATAAGCTCATTGAGCGAATTCGACTTTAAATATATTTTGCGACTATACTCATTTTTTATTTTATGTACAGGAGGTTTTGCAGGACCCAGCAGCACAACTCTAGCTTTCCTATATTCAATAAGCACTGAAAGTGCTTGAGCGCAAGCAATTGCTTCTTGTTCAAGTATCTTCTCATCATCATGCTTCAACTCAATCTCCGCCAAGCGACAGATGGGCGGATAACTTACCAGATCACGATTAAGGAGCTCTGAACGATAGAAATCAGAATAGTCAAGTTCATTGATATAAGAAAAAATAGGATGATTCATCATTGTTTGCACAATAACGCTGCTTGCTAAGCCACTACGTCCTGCACGTCCGGCGACTTGAATCAATTGCTGCAGAGCAATCTCAGCAGCATTATACCAAGGAAAGCTCAAATTTAAATCAGCCCAAATTACCCCTACCAGCGTAACATTGGGAAAATGATATCCTTTAGTAATTGTCTGAGTTCCCACTAAAATATCAATAGCTCCCTGATGAAATTCTTCTACTGTCTGATTCCATACCTTTCTATTAACCGTCACATCCATATCAGCACGCGCAATTCGAGCTTGGGGAAAAATCTTTTTTAGTAACGAAGCGACATATTGTGTTCCTAAGCCTTTATCTAAAAGATTGCCCCCTAAAGCCCCACACGCTGTACACGTTGAGGGTTTAATAATAGTATAACCACAATAATGACAAGAAAGAGTACCCTCTTCATGAAGCGTAAGGCTAACAGAACAATTCTGACAGCTAAAAATATAGCTGCATGCACGACATTGAACAAAAAAACTGTAACCCCGACGATTAATAAAAATAATCGCTTGTCGTTTCTGGCTCAAACAGTCACTCAAAGCTTGATGCAGCTCATGAGTAATCCAAAAATGAGGACGATTTTTTTTATTTTTTTGTAACAGCGAGACAATACTAACCTGCGGAAAAATTCCGCCAAAACGCTCCTTAAGCTGAAAAAAATGCCAACCCCGTTTTTCAACATTATACAGCGAACTTACCGAAGGCGTTGCTGACCCTAAGATGATCGGTATATTATATAATTGTGCACGCAATAATGCTGCATCTTTGCTATTAATTTTTGGATGCTTCTTTTCTTGATAACCTGTATCATGTTCTTCGTCAATAATTATAAGTCCCAGGTTGGCGATAGGTAAATGCACAGGCAGGTGCACTCCCACAATAATAAGAGCCTTCTGATCTAACAAATTTTGCCACACCAAGCGTTTCTCTTTTGGTTGGCTTCCGGAGTGAAACGTTGCCACAGGAAATTCAACTCCCAACTGCGCACGTAACAAGGCAGTAAACTGCATCGCTAAAGTAACTTCCGGCAGAAGAAAAAGCACAGATTTTTTCTGAGCGAGAGCAGTTTTCATAAGACATTTGTATACCTCAGTCTTTCCCGATCCAGTCACTCCATGCAGCAAGGTTACTTGAAAAAATGGGGTATACAGGGCAGGCTTTACAAAATCAACAACTGCTTGTTGAGCTTCGGTCAGTACAATTGATTTCAATAAAAGAGGCTCCTCTATGCCCATGCTAGGAATCTTCTGATCTTCTTGCTTAACAAAACTTTTGAGTCGATAGAGAAGCGCCACAGGGTCTATCTGATATAAGTAGGCTAAGCGACGATTAAATTCGACATACTGCTCATCATGCGGCAACGGCTCAATATCAATAATGTCTTTAAGAACAAAAGGCATTACTTGCCAGGGAATAATCTTATGAACAAAGCCACTCACAATTTTATTTTGCAAGGGAATCCGAACGACCATGCCTAATAATTTTTTTTCTCTCAGATGAGGCGGAATCGCGTAGGTAAGAGATTTTTCAAATCCGTTTAAAAGACGAATGCAGGCAAGCATATTACCAATTAAACTTTTTTTGCCAGGCGTCTAAGCTTACAGGAAAATGAGAATGCGCTAGAGCCAACATCCCTTGTGCATAACAGCGGATTTCATATTGGGCATCTGCAGGTAATCGAAGCCGCAAAAAATGTACCAAAGAATGAAGATTACAGGTAAAAATAAATTCAGTATAAGTACATAAAGGCAACAAACCTCGAGCTTGCTCCCGTGCCACACCTTGATTAAGTAAGTGTTCATAGGCAGCACCAACATCCTGAAGCGCTTTTTTATAAGTAGTCAATAACTCTTCATCACTAAATGCTCCTATTGAGCTTTGATGGTTGCGTGTATCTTGATAGCGCCAATGAGCCGGAGTATAAAATTCTAAAGCCGATTTAACATATCGATAGCTAATTTCATTATAGGAATTCATACGATGACGCATCCATTGCCGCACAACAAAAATGGGTGCCTTAACTCTGAAAGAAAGTTGATTATGCTCAAAAGGACTTGTGTGATCATACTTTGCCAAAAAATCAATAAGCTTACGATCTTTATCAGTAATCTCCGTAGCAATTTTACCATGAGAAACACGCGCTGCATTCACTACGTCAAGATCTGAGCCCGCAACACGCAATAACTCCAAAGAACTTATATCATCTTTAAGAGGATCTAAACAAGTACTCAAGCTCAGCTGCTCAGAAGAAGCCATTTCTAAATTTTCTGCCATAACCTGTTCAAAAGTAGCCATTGCGCCCTTCTTTATCATCATATTTTTACCACACGCATCTCTTAAATTATGACTATTTAGTAACTTCGTGCCAGTCAAAACCTCTCCGCGTTGTCACTTTTAAAGGCACATTCCATTGAGCAATCCCTTCCATAGTCTCCTTTACTATTTTCTCCACCTGCTCGATCTGAGCAGAGTTTACCATCAGGAGCAATTCATCATGAATCTGAAGAATTATTTTAACATCAAATTGTCCTTCATGAAAGAGCTTGTTTAGCTTAATCATACTTAATTTTACAATCTCTGCCGCCGTTCCTTGCGCTTTGGTATTCACCGCAATACGGCATGCTTCAGCATAGAGAACTTTGTTCAATTCATAAATGGCAGGCACGGGTCGACGCCGTCCCCATAAGGTAGTTACATAACCAACTTTTTTAGTCTCCTCAATAACAGATTCTAGCCATGCGTGAACATCAGGATATTGTTTGAAATAAGCTGCAATAAATCTTTTAGCAACATCAAATGAGATACCTAAGTCCTGCGATAATCCATACGGAGTACTGCCATACAAAATGCTAAAATTCACCCGTTTACCCAACTCGCGTTGCTCAGAAGTAATCTCTTCACTCGGTGTTTCAAAAAGTGCGGAAGCAGTTTGGCGATGCACATCTTCATTATTGGCAAATGCATTTTTCAAGAACCGATCTTGAGAAAGATAAGCTAATACGCGAAGCTCAATCTGAGAATAATCTGCAGACAAAAAAATATATCCCGCATCCGCTTTGAAAGCAGAACGAATATGAATATGATATTTGCTACGCACAGGGATGTTTTGGAGATTAGGATCTGAACTTGCCAGGCGTCCTGTCGCAACAACAGTTTGACTAAAATCAGTATGAATTTTTCCCGTACGTTTATTAATAAAACCGGGCAAAGCGTCAATATAAGTATTTTTTAATTTAGTCAGCTCTCGATAGGTCAAAATAAGAGAAGGCAACGGATGAATTTTGGCAAGCTCCTGTAAAACATTAACATCCGTTGAAACTTTTCCTCCCTTTCTACTGCCTTTAGGAACCTGTAAACCCAGATCTTCGAATAAAACTTTTTTCAACTGGAGAGGAGAATTTAGATTAAGATCGACATACTGCTCTCCAAGCAATGCAGCAATTTTTCCTTTAATCTGCGCTAAATCATGAATAACTTCATGATTTAATTTATCCAAAACTGCCCTATCTAAAAAAATACCCTGCTCATGCATAGCAACCAAAACCGGCAAAAGAGGATGCTCGATCTCATAATAAAGACGCTCCATGTGCTGCTTGTGCAGTTCATGTTCTAATAAAGCATAGAGCTTAAATGTTTGGTGTGCATCAGCAGCTGCATATTCAGTCGCTTGAGCCAACGGAACTTGAGCAAAACTTTTATATCCTTTCTGTTTTACCACCTCATGGAAGTGAAGCATATGTTCATCAAAATAGAAGACTGATAATTTTTTGAGACCAATACTTTGCCAATCTTGCGTCGTCAAATTTGCTGCTAAAATAGTATCAAACACCACATTCTCAACACGAAAACCTGCGGCATGCAGCGCTAAGATATCAAACTTTGCATGATGCATAATTTTAGCAATAGAGGGATCTGAAAAAAGAGGTGCCAAAAGTTCAAAAACATCTTTAAAGCAAATCTGTACTTCGTCAGTAACATGGCCAAAAGGAATGTAATATGCCGTTCCCTCTTCCACACATACACTTATACCTAATAACATACTTGAATAGGGATCTAGCCCGGTTAATTCTGTATCAATTGCCACAAGCTTTTTCTGTATAATATACTGGCATAGGGCTTGCAATTCTGGGGTGGTCGTTATTGTTTTAAAATTATAACGCTCTGCCAAAATTGACACTCGTTCCGCAGAAGGGACATCACTAATTTCTTTAGCTAAACTTCTAAATCCCAGTCGCTCAAATAAGACAAGAGCACGCGACCATTTATTTTCATCAAAGATACAGTTCTCAGGTGTTCGTCCAAGAGAATAGTAGGTCGCTTCAAACAGTCGTTGACTTAAGTAGGCATCCTTTTTGTGCTCCAACAATAACGTTTTGATTCGTTCTTTCTTTACCTGATCAAGATGTGTATACAGATCATCCAGGGACTCAAACTGCGTTACAAGTTCCAAGGCTCCCTTTGGTCCGATGCCTTTAACACCAGGAATATTATCTGAAGAATCACCAATAAGAGCATAATAAAAAGAAATTTTCTTAACAGGAAAATGACGATCTTTCTGGAAGCTATCAACAGTAACCATCACCTCCTTAAAGGGATCAAATATCGTCGTATAGTCGTTGAGAGCTTGCGCTAAATCCTTATCAGAACTGATAATAACTACTTCCTGTTTTTGCTTAGAAAAATCCTGAGCAAGCGAATAAATCAGATCATCTGCTTCCACGCCTCTTTGTTCTATCTGGGGCAACTCTATAAGATCTGCAAACTCTTTAATGAGATCTTTTTGAAAAAAAATATCACTTGGCGGTGCTGCGCGTTTGATTTTATATTCTGGATAGATTTCATGACGCACCGTTGTACCTGTACTGTCCCAAATCAAGACACAGGAGGCAGGATGCAACTGGTTAATAAGTTTTTTTATCATGCGACAAAAGCTGTAGACCGCCTGCACAGGAATGCCTTGAGGCGTATGCAGGGGCTTAAGACCATAATAGGCACGATATAAAAAGCCGCTACCATCAATTAAGAAAATTTTTTTCTTTGATTGTTCGAAACGTTCATCGCCCTCCATCATAGTTATCCTCCTGCTCAAAATATATTAAATTTTCAATAATATCTTCATTTATCCATTCTGAAAAAGATAGAATATTTATATCGTAATAACTTCAGTATAGGTAAGCTTATAATTTTATAAAAGGATAGACTAATGAAACAGAAGCTAAAAAGAAAATATCTATTTTCACTCACCCTGATTCTCTCTTTTTTTTGTAGGATGGCTCTAGTATCATCCATGACCCAACCTCCTCCACGGATTAAAAATGCGAGCGTAAGTTGTTTCATGAACGCTATGATCCAGGTCCTTTATAATATTCAACCGCTCACACAAGTTTTAAGCGAGCCCAAGACAATCCAATATTATAACCACACTACTCAAGCAATAGCATATGAATATATTAACCTCATTCAAAAATTTAATGACCCTCAGCAGGCCGCCACTATTTTTTTCTCTGATCCTTTATGGCAAGCAATACAAAAAGAATTTAGCCACAGAAAAGTTCAATCAGGTCAACAAGATGCTGCCGAGGCTTGGCTCTATCTAACTGCACAGTTAGAAAAAAGCGACGAGTCGGGGGTAGACAAGCGAATCGAAACCTTATTTAACCTAGAACAAAAAAGGATAATATATGACCAGAAGCTCATTTACGAAAATCGAACTGATAAGCTCACATCAATCAACCTGAGCATAGGCACTGCACGCCAACCCATAAAATCTCTAAAAAATGCGCTACAATTTCATACAACAAAGGGCTCCCTAGAAACAGGTGGCACAATGGTTGAGTCTCAACTGTTATTTAGCACCGCAACACCCTATTTAGTACTATTTTTAAATCGATTTGAATGGCAAAACGCAAGGTCAATAAAATTAAATCATGCGGTGACAATCCCTTCCACACTAGACTTTGCACCCTTTCTTTATCCTCCGGTAGCTTCTTCTATTAATTATCAATTAATAGGCATTGTAATTCATAGCGGGACGGTAAGCATGGGCCATTATACTGCTTACGTAAAAAAGGGTAAGAAGTG
>Ga0206849_1004_pt1 | contig 52744 bp, 40 predicted proteins | sample Alteio_BWOrgCont_15_FD_152892 | JGI IMG/M metagenome (GOLD analysis project Ga0206849, IMG submission 152892) | Enriched cells from forest soil in Barre Woods Harvard Forest LTER site, Petersham, Massachusetts, United States -... | ecosystem: Environmental > Terrestrial > Soil > Temperate forest >...
AGGTAGTTACAGTCTTTGTAAAGCTTTGCAGCCTATGATAAAAACCCTTTTAGAAAATGATTCCCCGATTAAAACTACTTCACATCTCGCCTCTTTTTTTCGTGAAAGTATTGAAAATTTTACCGCCAACTCAATGGTTGTTTTACTTACCTTTGGAACGATTGCTATTGCAGAAACGGTAAGACAACGTTGCACAACTGTTTTTATTCCTCAACCCTCGACCCTTATTTTTAATAGCTCTCTGCCTACTCAAGAAAACGATCAAGGAAAAGAATCCGACTAACCTCTCTTTTTCTCGTGCCGAGCTTACATTGATATAAGTGTTCTTCTGACCCTCTGTTCTCTTTTAGGTAAAGCATGTATAGCCCCCTTCTTAACTCATTTGGGGGCAGTCTCCCGACAAAAAGGCTTTACAGCACCATCTCTAGCGGATATGATGTGCTTATCCTTAAGGGTCTATATTTATGGAAAATTTTTTGAATCCTAACTATCAGCTTGTTCCTACCCCTATTAAGATTCGCCTGCTCCCAAGAGTCAGATGAAGAAGAAGATTGTTTACTGTGGTCTCCTTGCACTGCTCATGCTATAGTAACTAGTATGTAAGATTTACCTTTTATTATGGAGCAGAAGTTTTTCATGCTTATAGATGACATAAAAGAACAATTAAAAGCAATTCAACCTGATGTTGAAACTATCCAAAAATTTTGGAAAAATGCCGGCATTGCTGAACGCTATCAAGAACTGCAAAAAACAACTAATGAAGAAAACTTCTGGCAAAATCCACAACAAACAGAAATTCTTAAAGAATCTCAAAGCCTTAAGCTTTTATATGATCAGTACCAAAGTATCATAAGAAACCTCAAGGAAGTTGAAGAGATGCTTGAGGTTTTTGGAGATGATCCAAAAGAAATAGACTCTATTAGCAAAGAGGCTCGGCAACTAATACGAGAAATAAAAAAGTTTAAAATAAGCCTCCTCTTAAGCGGTCCTGACGATGATGCAAACTGCTTTTTAAGCGTTCACTCAGGCGCAGGCGGCACTGAATCTCAAGATTGGGCAGAAATGCTCTTACGCATGTACATCCGTTTTTGTGAACGTGAAGGGCTCAGTACCAACCTTGTTGATTATCAATCAGGCGAAGGAGCAGGCATTAAATCCGCAACGTTGTATATTCAAGGCAAGAAAGCCTATGGGCTATTCAAAGGCGAACAGGGAATTCATAGACTCGTTCGCATTTCACCCTATGATGCCAACAAACGACGTCATACCTCATTTGCTGGGGTAAGTGTTACCCCAGAAGTCGCATCAGTAGCTATCACTATCGATCCAAAAGATCTACGCATTGATACTTATCGAGCCGGCGGCGCGGGCGGTCAACATGTCAATAAAACTGATTCCGCCGTACGCATTACTCATCTTCCCACCAATACAGTAACTCAATGCCAAAATGAGCGCTCTCAATTACAAAATAAAGAGACAGCAATGAAAATGCTCATGGCAAAACTTGTCCAACGGCAAAAAGAGGAAGAAGAGACAAAGCGTGCTTCCATAGAAAAAAAGAAAATAGAGTGGGGATCGCAGATTCGCTCCTATGTGCTCCATCCTTACAAAATGGTTAAGGATCACCGAACTGATACCGAATCACCTCAACCCGATTTGGTGCTTGATGGCGAACTGATGGATTTTATAGAAAGTTATTTAATCTTACTGGGCGGTCAATCGAAATAGGCTACCCGACAATAATAAATAGAGTAACTCTAATGCTTGATTTTTGAGTAAAATATTATAAAATTGTAATAAGAAAGCATATAAATAGATTATTTCGATTTTTAATTTAATCATTAAAGAGGAAAATGTATGAAAAAATTATTGATTTTATTCTTACTTGCGGCTTTCAGCCAAAGAATGTCAGCCTCACTGATGATGGCAGGACAGCTTACCTTCGATATCCAACGTAAAGCCCGACAAGAGGCTAATAACCTTAGTTGGATTTCATCCTCGGATTTAGACCAAAAATTACTTCCTTGGGATAAAGAAAGCGATCGCACAAACAATGAGGAAGAAGAAAGAAGCACTGGGGGTAATGAAAGTGAGAAAGAAACAGATTGGCTACCGTGGGATAAAGTTAAAGGCTTGGATCTAAATTATTTAGCGACACACTGTTTATTTAGCCGCAACAAAGAAGAATCTCACAACGGAAATCGTATTAAAAAAGTTGAAAATAAAGAGCTTAAAAAAAATTGGCAATCATTAGGCGATACAGTACAAACGTTAGAACAATTCTCTAAAAAAAATGCAGATCATACAATACTTATCCGGGGCCAGGTAATTAAACGCTCCTCAGAGCTCAGTGATTGGGGGTTCTTTGTAAATCATTATAGAAAATCGGTAAAATGTATCCGGGTCACAAGATATAAAGAACCATCATTTAACCGTGATGGCACAATTACCATCCCTCCTATCTATGAAAACAGGGTGAGCGATTGGTTTTATAAAGAAATTCCTACAATAACAAAATCAACATTGAGCAACTTTAGCTGGTTTTTAATCGGCACTACAGTCGGCTCTGTGGGAAGTATCGCTACGGCAGTATTCTTCAAATCAATGTGGCATGCTGCCCTTAAAACAGCAGCAGAAAGAGCCGCTAATAATCGCTAAAAAACAACAAATAACTATTTGACAAGAATCAATGTTGCGATAAACTATACACTGCTTTGTATGTTTTATAACTGCGTTGTAACGTTAGGAGGCTTGTATGCAGTTCGTTACTGGCTATTCCTATACCATTTCCTCGAGTGAGGCAATGCGTGGGATTTATTTTTCACCGGTAGGTCAATCTGGGGCCAATCGCTCCTTTTCTCTATCTTCTCTTCTTTTAACAGCAAATCTATTCCTGCTGATTCCTGTTCTGGCCTAGGCCAGCATAATCCATTTCTTTTTATAACATTTTTTTATTCTGATTTTTCACGATAAATAAACTATTTTTTACCGTAAAATAAAAGGTCGCTTTAAACAACCGCGGCCAATCAGATACTATTTTGTTTATTTAATTGTTCATTTTAACTTTATATTTAGAGGTATAGTATGAAAACAGCCAAAATCATTGTTTTTATTATCTTTTCTATAACAGCACGCCATGCACAAAGTATGGAGGTGACCAACACTGAAGATGCCGAACGAGGACAATTCTACATTTCGATCTGCAACAGAGTAGGCCAAGTTGGCTCTATAGGCTCAGGATGGACCTTCTTCGCGACTACCTCCCCAAGAGCCACTAAAAAAATACCCTATGCCATGCGGAGAGTCTCACTCGGTGCATTTTTTAGCTTTTATACACTAATGCAAATCCCCACCATGTTTGGATGGGATAAAAATCCTGCAGTAGTTGGAGGTGTTATAAAAAAAATATTTAGTGACAATGGCGGGCAAAAGCCCAAAAAAACAGAATGGAGGATTTTTTAAAGAACAAAAATGATAACAATGTCGCTTTTAAAAACAATATTTGATAAGGATACAAACATGAAACAATATTTAATTTTAACACTATCTCTTTTTTCTATGCTTACGCTGAACGCTATGGATAACCGCTTGGTGCAGGTACGATATAATGAGAACAACACCGATGTTAGATTTGCCTTACAACCAGGCGAAACAGTAGCCACTCTTAAAGAAAGAATATTCTCAGAAAAACTGAACTGCACAATATGGTGCATACGCACTGTCTTGTTTCCTCTGCATGCAAAGGAGCAATTAGGCAATCAAGAAGAATATAAACTTTTGCACAACAACCAAGAGATTTCTGATGATACTCTTACAAGTTTTCAGGAGGGAATGCTATACCTTCACCTAAATCGAATCGCTAAATAACGCTGATGGATGCCCGCGGGCCATTATAACTCGTGGGCAATCCACCGGAAAAATAGCATTTTTTAGGGGCAACCATAAAAACAAGATAAAATAGATAAAAACATAACAATTAACTATTTGACAAGAATAAAATAAGATATAAACTAGATAGTGTGTTGATATCTTATAACTGCGTTTTAACGATTAGGAGGCTTATATGCAGTTCTTTACTTACTATTCCTCTGCCGTTTCCTCGAGTGAGGCAATGCGCAAGAATCATTTTTCACCGGTAGGTCAATCTTCGGCCAATCGCTCTCTTTTCCTTTCTTCTCTTATTTTAACAGCAAATCTACTGCTGCTAATCCTTATTATTGTGGCCTAAGGCCAATATAATCCATTTTTCTTTTATAACATTTTTGTTTTTTTTATTGTGATTTTTCGGGTAAATAAACTGTTTTTTATTGCGATATAAAAAGTTGGTTTAAATAGCTTCGATCAAACAATATTTTGTTTATTTTTTTTAATTGTATATTTTAATTTTATATTTAGGGACATATTATGAAAACAGCTAAAATAACTTTTTTTATTATCTTTTCTATAGCAGCACGCCATACACAAAGTATGGAGTTGGCCAACACAGAAGATGCTGAACGAGGCAAAACTTGTATTCAGTACATGCAAACGGCAGGTCGATTTGGCGCTGTATTTTCCGGATGGGCTTTCTTTGCAGCTACTTCACAAACAGCGGCAAAATTACCCTATGGCGTACGGCGAACGCCACTTTGTATTTTTTTGTTGTCAAACACAATAATGCATATACCGACCATGTTTGGATGGGATAAAAATCCTGCAAAAATTGGCCGTTTTATGGGAAACATATCGAGTAATAACAGTAGACAATACGTACAAAAAGCAGGAGGAGAAACTTCTTAAAGAACCTAGGGGGGAGAGCAACTTTATCAGGTTGCTCTCCCTAAAAAACAGTTATTTTTATAACATCTTCAAGATAGAAAGATCGCACAATGAATAATAATTACTTTGCTTATTTAATCAAACAATTTTACCTTCCCCTTGTTATTTTGGCCTTTATCTGCATTGGAGGTATGGCAATGTATTCCTTAAGAAAAAAATACTTACCCACACCAACAGAAAAAGCCCTACCCTCTTTTGGAACCACCTTCTCTGATCATATGTTTGTTATGGAATGGGATGAAAAAAACAAGTGGCATAACGCACACATCAAAAAATACAGCCCTCTAACCTTTGACCCTGCTTCGCTTCATATGCATTATGGGCAAGAAATTTTTGAAGGTATGAAGGCTTTCAAAACTATCCACGGAGACAATGTTCTTTTTAGGCCCCAAGATCATCTTCAGCGCCTGAATCGCTCTGCTAACATTATGTGTATGCCAGAAATTGATCCCGTTTTTGTACTTTCATGGCTTAAAAAGCTTATAGCTTTAGATCAAAAAGCCATTCCCGCCCAACAGGGCGCTGCTCTTTATATCCGTCCAACCATGATTGCGACTGAGCCAACAATTAATTTGAAGCCGTCATCACGCTATTTATTCTTTATAATCTTATCGCCCGTTGGTTTCTTTTATAAAGAAGGGTTTAATCCTATTCCCGTCCTTGTTTCGGATCAATATACTCGTACATCTATAGGTGGTGTAGGAGAGGCAAAAACTGGAGGAAATTATGCAGCTGCTATGCGAGCACAAGAAGAGGCAAAAAAAGAAAAATGCTCTCAAGTTCTATGGCTCGATCCAGTTAAACGTTTTTATGTTGAAGAAGTAGGATCGATGAATATCTTTTTTGTTTTTGAAAATGAAATAGTCACCCCAAAACTTACCGGCACCATTTTGCCGGGAATTACTCGTAAATCAGTGCTTGAACTGGGCAGCTCTTTAGGATTCACCATGGTCGAACGAAGCATCTCCATTTCACAAGTAACCGAGGGAATTTTATCGGGCAAAATTCAGGAAATTTTTGGTACAGGAACTGCTGTTGTAATCTCACCTATTGGATCTCTCAAATACAAAGGGACTGTTTACAACGTAGGAAATCAAAAAACAGGACCCGTAACCCAGAAAATATATGATAGACTAAGAAATATTCAATACGGCAAAGAATCAAATAATTTTGGGTGGCTTGAATCAATCAACTAATCACTTTGATACAACCAAATTCACTTAAAGATTGTTTTGTTACTTGCTCTTGTTAAACTATTTAATTGAGGATAAAAATGACTAATTTTGAAAATAAGCTTGTTGGAATTTTAAATAAAGATCTTGAAATGGGGATTGCTTTAAATGCACTTGCTCATCTTTCCGTAGGCTTAGGAGGGTCACTTAAAGATCCAAGCCTTTTAAGGTTAGATACCTATACTGATGCAGATAAAAATAGCTATGAGTCGATATCACAGCTTCCCTTTATTATCTTACGGGCCCGTTCTATCGATATTGAAAAAACTATTAAAGCAGCCAAAGAAAACAACATTGCCCATACTGCTTTTCTCAATACTATGACCGGAGAAACTTATAGGGAGCAATTAGAACGAACAGCAGCCACTCCAAGCAAAGATCTTATCTACTATGGATGTGTACTTTTTGGGCCTTGGGAAATGATAACAACCCTTACTAAAAAGTTTTCCCTATGGAAATAATACTAATCACACACTAAGCATGCAAGGATTTTAAATGGCATATGATTTTTCATCGGTAGAAAAAAAATGGCAAAAATATTGGGAAGCTCATCCCCAAGGTAAAGCTTTGCCGCCGAACTTTGGCAAGAAAAAATATTACGCACTTTCAATGTTCCCCTATCCCTCCGGCTCAGGACTGCATGTCGGGCATTGGCGTGGTTACGTCCTAACTGATTTATATGCACGTATGAAAATGCTGCAAGGCTATAATGTTCTGCAACCTATGGGTTGGGATGCTTTCGGGTTACCAGCAGAAAATGATGCCATTAAAAAAGGCATAAAACCTCAACAAGGCACCGCAACAAATATTGCCACCTTTAAAGAACAATTGAAGGAAATGGGCGCTGCCTATGACTGGTCAAAAGAATTAGATACCACCGATCCCAATTACTATAAATGGACACAGTGGATCTTCTTAAAAATGTATGAGGCGGGTCTTGCTTACTCTGCTCAAATCGCCGTTAATTGGTGTCCTTCATGCTTAACAGGACTCGCTAATGAAGAGGTTGTAGAAGGAGGATGTGAACGGTGTGGCGCTCCTGTAACAACAAAAGAGGTGTCGCAATGGATTTTACGCATCACCAAATATGCAGATCGGCTTATCACCGGACTTGAAAATCTTGATTGGCCTGAAAAAATTAAAGTTATGCAGCGCAATTGGATTGGCAAAAGCGAGGGACTTATTTTTTCTGCTCCAGTAAAAGATAGTGATCTCATACTCCAAACCTTTTCAGCCCATTTTGAATCCTTCGCTGCTGATACTTTTGTCGTTATTGCGCCCGATCATCCGCTTTTGCCCACTCTTTTGGAAGGTGTGGCCAACAAGGATGCTATTTTAGCTCGCTGCCAAGATATCATCAATAAACGCAATCTCAAAGATGATCAAGAAATAGAAGGTGTTTTTACTGGACGCTACATTCACGATCCTGTAGGCAATGGCGATCTTCCTATTTGGGTGGCCAGCTTTGCATTAGCACATTATGGAACAGGTATCGTCAAATGCTCAGCTCATGATGAACGAGACTTTGCCTTTGCTAAAAAATATAATATCCCACTGAAAGCAGTCCTCTTTCCCCCTAACCTGGAGTTAGCAGAAAAAGTAGCCAATTTTGAGATCTGCTACACTGACATGAAAAAGGGAATTTTACGCGAGCCCTCACTTTTTGCAGGTCAATGCGCCGGCGAAGTACGAGAACAAATTATTGAATATTGCCAAAAGGCCGGTTATGCTCAACGCAAAACTGCCTACAAACTTCGCGATTGGATTTTTTCTCGTCAACGTTATTGGGGTGAACCTATTCCCCTTATTCATTGTCAACGATGCGGGATTGTTCCTGTTCCCGAAGATCAACTTCCGGTAAAACTTCCCGACATAGAACGCTATCAGCCAACTGGCACGGGAGAATCTCCTTTAGCCGCTATTGATGAATGGGTAAATACAGAATGCCCTTCATGCAGCGGTCCCGCACAACGAGAAACTAACACCATGCCCCAATGGGCAGGATCATGCTGGTACTTTCTCCGCTATCCCAATCCTCATTTAGATACCGCACCCTTTAGCACAGAAGATCTCAAATACTGGCTTCCCGTTGATCTCTATGTTGGTGGCATTGAGCATGCTATTTTACATCTTCTTTACGCACGTTTTTATGTTAAAGTCCTCTACGATTTAGGGTACGTTCCCTTTGACGAACCATTTAGCCAACTTTTTAATCAGGGCATGGTAACCAAATATTCTGAAAAAAGTGGATTGGTCGAAAAAATGTCAAAATCGAAAGGCAATGTTGTCAATCCTGATGAGATGGTGGCGCAGTATGGCGCTGATGCCCTTCGGCTCTACATTATGTTTATGGGACCTCCAGACCTTGATGCCGTCTGGCAAGACACTGGGATAGAAGGGATGAAACGATTTCTTAATCGTCTCTGGGACTATATTACAACACCAACCACTCTGTTGAGCCCTGAGGATTCCGAAGACCATATAACAACACGAAGATTTCATCGATTCTTAAAAGAATATTATCAACGCTTAGACCATTTTAAACCTAATACTGCTCTTTCAGCAGCAATGGAATGGCTCAACGATGCTATAAAAAATCAGATGCGTTTAAGTCCCATAACAATACAGTCGCTCTTGTCAGCACTATCGCTCTTTGCCCCCTATATGGCCAGCGAACTTCTTGAACAACGTTTAGGTATTAAACTAACTACCTGCACATGGCCAACCTATGACTCGGCACTCGCAGATGAACCAACGTTTGAGCTTGTTATTCAGGTCAATGGTAAAATGCGCGCAAATCTTATCATACCTAAAAATATGCAGCGGGATGATATTGAACCATTAGCCAGAGATGCTGTTGCAAAATGGCTTGAGGAGAAGCAACTTATACGGGTTATTTTTGTTCCTAATCATCTGATTAATTTTGTGATACGATAAATCAATAGACGGGCACTCAATCATGATGTGCCCGTTAATAACTTGAAAAAAAGTAGCGACAGCTTTTTGGTGCTACTTTTAATATTTTTAACAATCAAAACTTGGTCTTTCATGGTAAGTATTAGAAATGACTCGCGCACCCAACGCAGCTATTACCGTACAACTTATACAAACACCACCCGACAAAATACCAATAAAAGGGACTAATCCCAAAGTTATTTGGGAACCATAGTAACCCAGCCCAGCAACTAAAGCGGCATCAGAACCAGCACCTGCTACTACCGCCACACTTCCTACACCATAAGCTGTTATTTTTTCGCACAATCCTAATTTAGGGTTTTCCATGACTTGCACAGGCGGAGAGCCTTGAGTAAACATAACGGTTACCTGAGAAGCCGGCGGATTCTGAATCGACCCATACTCACCCGCTAAGGTCCCCCCAGAAGTCAGTAAGGAAATAATAACAAGAGTATAAAAATATTGCGCTTGCATCACATTCTTCTCCTTAATTTTTCACTATTCCATTAATCGTTTCAATCCTACCGAGCCCCGCTCGACAAATCAAGGCTTGAACTTTATTGAGCAGCAGCAGTTGTTTCCCGAAACACTTTCAGCCACCGCTTAGATCTATAGCGCCATGCATAGGTTAAAAAAGTTACAAAAGCATAGACTGTTATGAGCATCCATCCTTTATCCGCTAAAGCTCGAGCAACACCCAAAACAAAATAGGTTGGTACGATGTAGCCAAACAGATTAAGAACTATACCAGCATATAAAATAAATTTTGTATCACCGGCTGCGGTCAAAAACCCCATGTATACCCAACCAAAACCATCGAGCAAGAAAAATAAGCACATCCAATGCAACGAACTAAGCGCTGTAGCAACAAAGGTTGGATCAGTTAAAAATTGTGCACCCGCTCCTGAAAAGAAGAGTAAAAGAATCGGCGAAGAAAATAGTATCATCAACATCGCTAAAATTATAAAAAAAATAGTTTGCAAAATCATACCCGCTCGCAAAACTTTATAAAGAGCATCAAACTGCTTTCCTCCTAAAAGATTGGCTACTAAAGAAGAAACACCCTTAGATAAACCTTCAATCACAAAACAGAGAAGAAGATAAAAGCTTTGAGCCACCGTAATAATAGTAAGATTTTCCGGGCCGCTTTGAGCTGCAATGCGAAAAAACACAAAATGCGCTAACATTTCTAAGAATTTTCCTATGCCCACCGGGCCACCCATCACCAGCGATTCTTTAAAATAACCCCATCGAAAAGAATAATCAGCGGTTCTGTAGTCTAATCTATATTTTTTTCTTAAAAAAAACATGAGCAAAAAAACGGTTTGTACAATCTGAGACAAGCCGGTAGCCACTGCTGCCCCATGGGCCCCCAAAGCAGGTATTGAGCCATAGCCAAAAACAAGAAGTAAATCTAGCCCAATATTAACAATATTTCCTACTATTGCACTGGCGGTCACAATACGAACCTGACCAATCCCAACAAAAAAACCAATGAGTGCCACCGTACTACAAAAAAATGGCCCAAAGAGCATGAAACTACGGAAATAGGCTGTCTCTAAAATTTCATTTCCTGTACCCGAAAAAATAAACTGAGGAGCAAGCCATCCGCAAAGTAAAAACAGGGGAAGCGTCCCACATGACATCCAGACCATTTGCCATACCGGCCTGCCCACTTCTTGCATTCTTCCCGCACCATGATTGCGTCCAACAAAAACTTCTGATATGCCTGCACACACCAGAGGGACTATAGCAAAAGCCCAAAACGCCATTCCCGCCGTTGCAGCAGCATTTAACGCTAACGCAGAATAACGAGCCAAAATTAACCGATCAACAAACATCATGATGCTACTAGAAAGCAACCCAATCATGAGAGGCCATGAGATTGTCCAAAGTTCAGCAATACTGCCAATGGGGTAAGAGGTAAGTTTATACGAGGGTTGGCTATGAGTTTCCATTTTATTCCTATCCAAAAAGCAAATTGCACACCTAACATGCTCCATCAGAAAGTTTCTGCGAACATCAAAATCTTTAAAAAATTATAACAGACTTTGCAAAAGATATAACCCCCCCTTGCCATAGCAAAATCCCCACGACGCAAGTACAAAAACAATTATCTGAAATTATTTGCGAAAGAATCAATAGCTATACCTATTGACTGTTTGGAATAACTTGATAGAGTAGGATTAGTTAGATTAATTACTCCAACTGCCTTCGGAGTTATTTTAAAAAATAGGAATTTTTATATGAAAATAAGATTTATCGCGGTTTTATTGGGCTTTTTTACTTTTCTAGCTACTCCTCTTATGCCTATGGAGACAGATGACTCCACTACAAAAAGCAATGGCACTCATCCTACAGGGATAGCCGCTCCGATCCAAACAGCGCTCTGGCTCTATTTGCTAACTGATTATTCAAAAGTTTTGAGTGATATGATAGAAGGTTTGAAGCCTAAGGAGGAAGCGGACACTACAATCGTCGCTCTAGAAGAGGCTCATCGAGCAGCAGCATTGCTCAATGCGAAAGATTGGAAAACTATAAAATCCTCTATTAAGAACCCGAAAGGCAAAGAAAAGGTAACGCCAGAGGAGATTACGTACCAAACAGCTCTAAAAATAGAAGAATTCCTAGATATACCGCTGCCCATACAAGATATTTCTACTCAAGAACTCAATGCACATTTAGAGTTTATTTATCAGGCTATGACGTGCATTCTTCCTAATGCTATTGCCAACTGTCACATTACAAAGTTTGAAAAACAAAAGTTATTTCTGGCTAATTACATAGAAACAAAATTCATGCTTTTCTGGAAAAGACATATGAGTCAAAAATCTGTATCCATAGAAGCTTGGATCAATTTAATGCGAGTCTACATGAGTCTCAATATTCAGGAAAAAAATGCGGGGCGCTCTGAAAAAAAATTTTACACTTTATCCAACCTCATAAACATTATACTTAAAAAAAATCCAGAATTTATCGCGGGGCTTAATGCAACAGAAAATCGCCCAGAATGGGTAGAACAGTTTGCAAATCACCCTATCGATTCTACAGATTCTCTTATTTCCAATCCGAAATACGTTGTTTTTATTGGGGCTGACTCCTTAGAAGAATGTAAAACTCGCCTAACGACAGCAGTAAAACAATATAATGGAGAGGAAAAGGAACACTGGCTTCAAGGATGGCCTTCTATTACATTTGATCTCAGAAAATGCCCTTTAGCCGATGATGAACTAAAAAAATTGGTAGCTGAAGATTTTATTAGTAGCCTACACCTAAACCGTAATTTTGGTTTTTCTAATTTCTTATTCAAGCGCAAAAATTATGAAATTCTGATAACACTATCCTCTATTCGTGATTTTAGTACCCCAACTGCTATTCCAATGATTAGTATAAAATTTGATCTCAGCTGCTTCGCACTAGAAGACTCGATATTATGTCAAGAATTGGAGCATTGGCATACTATTTTTGCTCGACCAATAATTTCTGTAGATCTATCAAACAACTATTTTACTCAACTTGATCTAACGCAAATAAAAAATAAATTTCCTTCCATAACAAAAGTTAATCTATCAGAAAACTGTTTTTTAAATCCACCTAAGGGCCCGTCGGGAATGAAGATATTACTAAACAATCCTACGTCTGTAGATGAGCAGGACGAGGGAGTAATGTCATATCATGTTGTCGACGACGTTCAACCTCCGAAAGATCCTTTATATACTCCATTTAGCACACTACATTCTTTAATAAGACGTACCTACAATGGCACATCGTCTAGTTTAAAACCGACTATTTTTAGCGCTCTTTTTTTAGGTGCTTATGATGGATCTATGAAAAGATATGCGGGGACATTTTCAGTCGGAAAGACTCTTAAAAATATAATTACTGCAGCTCCTGCAGATGTAGCGCTGGGAATTGCTACGCCAACCTTATTGGATCTCGTGGGCATTGATCATTGGAAAAATCGATTAAAAGGAGCTATAAAACGTGCGCCCATTGCTTTTCTAAGTTACCTTACAGGAAATATTGCTGCTCAAGGCATGAGCCATGCGATCAGTAATTCACTACCAGCATTCCCTCTTTTAGGCAGATGGACGGTTCCGACAGCCGTGGCGCTTGGCGCGGGCGGGTTTGCCCTCTATGAATATACCCGAGAGGCACAGCGAATTAGAGCTGAACGACTGACTATCTAGACTCACTTAAATTTATATAATGATCTTGACTAAGAATTCCTTTATAGTGCGCATGTTTTTTCTATATTTAGATCTGGATCAGCATTGCTAAGAAAGCGAATGTCAATCAAAAAAAGTATCAGCCAACTCTTTAGAAACCCATTCAGTGAGGTTTCGTTGCTTGGTATCAATAAAAATGCCCACGAAAATAATTTTCTTCTTACTCAGCAGATATTTCTGGGCATACTTTGTGTTTTCAATTTGCTGAAATGCTTGCTGAGCAGAACCACGAGTCTTAAACTCCATGATAAAAATAGTGTTTGATGTTTGGGCAACCATATCGATACGGCCAAGATTAGTTTGGTCTTCACCCACAACTTTAAAGCCAGCAAGCTTTGTAATGACAAAAATAATACTCTGATAGTAGCGTTCAAATTTGATATGCATATGCGATGCTATTTGCGCAAAAAAGGTTTGTAAGGTCAAGCAAAATAGATCAATGTTGCAACTCTCAAGCGCCTCATTGAGATCGCCAAGCGTATTGTTTATTCTATTGTCAGGAGCCTGAGTAAAACTATGAAGAAGCTGTTTAAATAGCGAATCTTTTACCTCTTTGTTGGGAAGCGCTAAGTGATAATTATCTCTTTCTGAATCATAGGACTCTATAGTCAAATAGCCGGTCTGATACAAAAGTGTTGGCAATGAAATTTTATCAATCTGAAAGGTTCCTAGTTGATTGGCACTCGCAGTAACACCGCTCAACTCAATAGGCAAAAAATCTTGTTGTTTCATAACTTCAAAAAGGAATGTTGGCGAGCCAGTTGCAAACCAATAATTTTTAAATTTATTCTCTGATAAAAATAACAGAACAGACCAGGGATTATAGACTTTTGCCAATTGATTATCAATTTCAGCAAAATCAGAAAACTGATACCCATCGTACCACTCTGTCATTTGTCCAACAATTTCTTTGGGAGTTTGATTCAATTCTTGCGCGGCAGCAAATATGTGGTCTTGAAAATTACCTAGTAACTCTTGATGAGTATATCCCAAGAGCGTTGCAGCTCTTTTGCTCATCGTTAAATCTTCTAAATTATTCAGACCAGAAAAAATTGAAGTTTGTGCAAACTTAGTGACACCGATGAGAAAAACAAAATGCAGATAAGCATCCATATCTTTGAGCACGCCATAAAAATTTTGCAAAATTTTACGACATTCATCAGCAGCATCATGATTCTTGATATTGTTTAGAATAGCATGATCATATTCATCAATAAGGACAACGACGGGATTTTTCACTGACATTTTTCTGATGAGCGTAGCAAATTTTTCTTCAAGCGGCGCTTTTGGGTCCAGATTAATAGAAAAATCATGGCCAATTATCTGGAGTCGCCGCTCAAGGGCAACTTCAAGTTTTTCCGCCGTACCCCGAGCTATTTCAAAAAAACTCAGATGAATAACCGGATGAGCCTTCCATTGAAAATTACTCGAACCAATCCACAAACCCTCGAAGAGTTCTTTTTTGCCCTCAAAAAGAGCTTTAAAGGTCGAAATCAACAATGATTTACCAAATCGACGCGGCCGCGAGAGAAAATAGTATTGGCCGCTGGTAATTAAATTATAAATCGTCTCTGTCTTATCAACGTAGACATAATTACCCATGCGCAGTTTTTGAAAATCAGAAATACCCTTAGGCAATGGACGTAAAAAATGACTCATGCTCATTTTCCTCAAAGATTATCTCGCCAGCGTTTACTTAAGAAGTAGACTACCCCGGGATAATCTTTGTGTCTATGACTCAGATATAGGCCAGAATATGCCCCTAACCCCACCTGGGATCTTGTTTGCATTAGGGGCTCATCTTGTAAAAAACGGACTTGCGCAAAAGGTGCTAAAATAATTTTGCATTACTGCATGCTAGTGCTGAGATTTTTTTGCTCACTGTTTCGTAATGCTTCTATAATACTTTCTCCTGATCCGCAAACCTTTTCAAAATAAGGATCCAATTCTTCCTTGAAAAGCTTTCTTGTTTTCTCTGCAACGTTGTTGCGCCTAAATTTATATTTTTCTTCTTCTAGGAGTTTTAAAAGGGCCGGGTAGTTACTATTGTGGGCACAGATCTCTTCATGAAGATCATCAAAATAAGCATTATCTTGCAAACTGGATCGGAAACTTTCATTGTCAAACAGGAATGCCTGCAATGCCTTGGATTCAAGTTTTTTTTCTTCCCTGTTGTTTGGATTGTTTACAATCCTGCGTAGTTTCCATTCTAACTTGCTGGAGATCCAGAAAGGTAGACACTCAGCAAGCTTAATAACGCTGGCCCGCTGAAAAATATTTACTTCATCTATTCCAGAAATATAAAGATAACTAAGAAACTTTGCTCCCCACGTTTTATGATCTATGTCATCGCTCAATAATAAGCTCGATCCTAATGTATTTATCTCTGCCTTCATTTTTTTGACCGTACTGTCCATAGCTTCTTCAGCAAGAAATTTTTTTAATGCAACAGGATCATTTCTGAACCTATTATAAAACCGTACGATTGATTCAATTACCTCTGGTTGTGCATAAAATTTCTCAAATTCTTGCTGCTGCCACGCCATTCGTTGCTGCACTAAAACTGAAACAGCTGTCATTTGAAAATTCTCGCCAATATAGATTTCCCCTTTGGCAGCATTATTCCAAAAATTATTAGAGATCTGGTGAGCTAACTTCACTGGCTGATAGACGGTAATATTCTCTTCTTGCTTGCCTACCTCCATGCCTTGCCCATACGTACTCTTCAACAACAAAGGCACTATCAACAGAAAGAGTTTATTTTTGAAAAACATACGGTGTCCCTTATAAGATAAAATGATAAAAAATATAGCAAACAATTAATTATCTTACACATTAAGCAAAAAAAATCAATATATTTTCTTATTGAAACATAAAAATTAGGAGCACGCTGTTGCAGATTAATATTGGATCGTAACTACCGTTATCTGTCGACTTCCTTCTTGCTGCTGTCGACGATAGGAGCAAAACGAAAGATCGCATATAGTGCAAAGATTATAGTCAGTAATAAAAGCGGAAGAGGGAACACCGCACTCCATAAGTTGGAGCTGATTAAAAAGAGGAAGATCAAAAAAAGTCATATCTCCTTTAGTTAAAGGCCAAGAAAGCGTCGAAGCTCCATAGTCATGAGCAACAACGGACTGCTGCAGTTCCTCTCCAACTCTATAGCAACATTTTTTTGCCGAAGGGCCAAAAAATATTTTAAGGTCCTGAGGAGACGTTCCGTAAATCGTCCTCATTTTTTCTAAGGTTTTGTGTGCCACACCAGCGACTGAGCCACGCCAACCTGCATGAGCAATAGCAATGACATTGTTATAGGGGTCATAGAAAATAATAGGCAAACAGTCTGCAGCTGCTAGCGCTAAACCTAAAGAAGAGCGCTGAGTAATTAAAAAATCACCCGGGTAAGAAAAGGCGTGAGAAGGAATATCTGCACTATCTGAGATAACTAATCCTTCCGTTCCATGCACTTGATGCAAAAAAATAAGATGCACTGATGAAATTAGTTGAGCAATCTCTTTAAAAGGCTCTTGCTCAACTAATCTTTTTTCTTCTAGCAATTCTTTATTCTGTTTTAATTGGGTAGGAAAAAATTTATGGCGCGCATCACCAAAAAATATTTTTATACTACCTTCTTGATGAAGTATCATTTAGAGGTATGCTTTTGAAAAATAAAGGTTACTGTTGCTCCTGCTCAGTAGTGTATTTACGCAAAAAAGTAGGAACATCAAGATCTTGTATCGCTGCTCTATGATGATTATACTCTTCTGCCAAAGATTGAGCAACTGAAGGTTCCCGTTCCCCACTTGCTTGAGATATATGAGGCTTAGAGGAAGGTAAAGAAGGGGGATTATCTGCACGCACTGTCCCGCTATTTGGATCCGGCACTAAGTTTTTTGCTAGCTCAGATTCCCATCGGTCGCGCGCTGCACCCTTTACTGATGCATGTTGAGTAGGGGGCGTTGTTTGTGGAGAAAGATGCAGTTCCTTAGAAGATTGAACAGATGGTGCTGGATCAAATCCTGTTGCTATCACGGTAATTAGGACATCATCACCTAAAGATGGGTCAATGACCGATCCGACAATAATATTAGCTTGCGGGTCTGCATGCTCCGTTACTAAATTAGCGGCTAAACCAATCTCATGTAATCCAAGAGAGGAGCCACCTGAAATATTTATCAAAACTCCGCGCGCTCCATGAATATTCATTGTTTCAAGAAGCGGCGAAGAAATAGCTTGTATAGCAGCTTGATGAGCACGATCTTTGCCAGCAGCACGCCCCGTTCCCATAACTGCTAACCCCATACCCTTCATAATAGTTTTAACATCTGCAAAATCAACATTAATATGGCCTGGCTTAGAAATAATATCAGCAATACCCTTAACCGACTGAGTCAGCAAGGCATTAATCATTGAAAACGCATCAACCATAGAAACGGTATGATCCACTGTATCAAGTAATTTTTGATTTGGAATAACAAGAAGCGTATCAATATCAGGACGTACTTGCGCAATTGCATCCTCTGCGACACGAGCCCGTTTTTTTCCCTCAAATGAAAAAGGTTTAGTAAGGACTGCGATAGTTAATATATTTTTTTCTTTTAAAGCGCGAGCAATAACCGGTAAACCACCAGATCCTGTTCCTCCGCCCATACCTGCCGTTAGGAATACAATATCTGCATCCTCTAAATAATCCATAACTTTACTCAAATCCTCTTCTGCAGCCTTCTTGCCAACTTCAGGATCAGCACCAGTACCTAGCCCTTTAGTCGATTTAGCACCAAGTTGAATTTTATGATGAGCATGAGATAAATGAAGAGCCTGAGCATCTGTATTGACAACAATAAACTCAATATCAGCAAGATTAGCAGCAATCATACTATTCACCGTATTACCGCCTCCTCCGCCAACACCCACAACTTTTATAGATGCTATAGGACGTTCTGCTAAAAGATCAGTATCAAATTCAATCATTATCTTACCCCTTAAAAGAGATCTACGACCCAGGATCGCATACGCGCCACAATGCGCATTATTGCTGGACCGCTTAAAGTAGCGTTAGCAGTATCTCTTTTTTGAAGTGCGTAAAGCAAGAGTCCATAGCCAGTAGCATAAGAAGGATGGGTCAAGGCCATTCCTATTGAAGTAATACCTGTAGGCTTACCAATACGAACGGGCATGCTGAAAGCCCTTTGCGCAAGTGTTTCAATTCCCTGCAACAAAGCTCCCCCACCCGTAAGTACTAAGCCCGTAGGAAGAGGAAGATGAAGAGAAGTATCATAGAGCTGTCGACTGATTAATTCTAAAAGTTCTTGTGCCCGAGCTTCTAAAATTATAGAAACTTTTTTTGGTGTTGTTATTTTTTTTGTAATTCCATCGGCGCTTACCAGTTCTATAAGTTCATCCTGTTCAAGTGCCTCATGCACTGCGCAACCATACTTTATTTTTATTCTTTCAGCTTCTGCCAACGTTGTCTGTAATCCAATAGCAAGATCGGTAGTAAAATTCGTTCCTGCTACGGGCAAAACATAGGTATAGATTACCGCAGAACGATGATAGAGCGCTAAATCTGAAGTACCACCACCAATATCAATAAGCGCTACTCCCAATTTGCGCTCATCTGACGTTAATACGGCATATCCTGAAGCAAGCTGCTCAAGAATAATATCCTTAACTTCTACGCCAGCTAACGTACAACATTTTATAAGATTATTCACGAGCGCCAAGGCACCGGTAATTATATGTACTTTTACTTCCAAGCGAATGCCACACAATCCAAGCGGATCACGTACTTTTTGATGACCATCAATAATAAAATAATGGGGCAATACATGAAGTATATGTTGACCCTTGGGAACTGATACAGCGCGTGCTGATGCTAACACCTGCATAATATCAGCTGGCCGCACCTCTCCATGTTTGAGCGGCACCATTCCTTCGGATGTTTGAGCTTGAATGTGAGCACCAGAAATCCCAACATAAGCAGATTCGACCGCGCATCCTGCGACTAATTCCGCTTCTTGCAATGAATTTTTAATAGAAATAACCGCTTGACCAACATCAACGACTGTCCCCTTCTCCAAACCTTCTGAGGGCACCGTTCCCATCCCCAAAACTTCGATGCCATCTGGCCCCAAAACTCGAGCAATGATAGTGCAAACTTTTGTCGTTCCTACGTCGATAGCAGTAACTATTTGATCAGAAAAAAGTTTCTTTTTCATATTTCCCCCTCCCCTTTGCGGTGTCCAGCCGCTGCTCCCTCATTTTTATCTTAATCTGATATTAGAAGTCAATAAAATAGTCTTTTTGCAAAAAAATAATTCACTGCCACATGCTGGCAATTAAAGAGAAAGAGAATCTAGACGAAATTAAATGAAAAAGGTAGAATTCTGCTCAGCCTGTGAAAGAGAGTCGCCGATTTTAAAACAAGAGGATTTTCATGAAGCATACCATAACTCTTCTCTATCTCGTCGCTTTTAATTTTTCTTTAGCATTAGGAATGGAACAATCCGTCGATCCTCGGCAGCTCATCTATCAAAAATATTTCAGCGCATCTGAAGAACAAAAAAAAGCAAGCTCTTCCAGTTCGCACTCTTCAATTTTTTCGGTTAATCTTGATCCCAACGGACAAGAAGCAGTAACAGGCTGCTTCGATGGCACTTTAAAAATTTACGATACAAATACTCAGATATTAAAGGGATTAATTACACTTCCTGCTGATCAGGATGCAGCTCTTTTTAGTGTTCAATTTGTGGATGACAAACAGCTAGCCTCTATCAATCCTGATGGAAAAATAATTTTTCTGTGGAACAGAGAGGGTAATGCTTCTGCGGGGGAACTAAAGGAAGAAGGAAAATGGGTAGCAAGAGGAGGCCTTGTTGCCGATCCAACGGGACGCTGGATGGCTTCTGGAGGTGAAGAGGGGCTCTATTTCTGGGATTTACATAATAAGAAAAAAATAGCTCTTTTTACCACTGCCAATGACAATAAGACTACTCAAGTTGCCATCAGCAATGATGCAAAATATATGGCTCAAGGCACTCTCGATGGAACTATTCGTGTGTGGGCACTAGATAATCCAACTAAGCCACTCTATGAAGCAATGGTGCAAAAAAGATTTTATACCTCTGCTCTTGCGTTTAATAATGAGGGAACATCTCTAGTCGCAGGAGGGGTAGTTCTTCCAGAGAACACCACTGGTTCTGTATTTGTTTGCCCGATTGAAAAAGGGTCTCCTGTTGTTAAATTGGGCGAACATACTCAGCAAGTTATGGCTGCTAATTTTAATCAAGAAGGAAATGAAGTCTATTCAGGCAGCATAGATAAGACGATAAAGTTATGGAATGTTCAAGACAAAAAATGCTTGCTAACCCAAAAGATGCCCGAATCTCCTTATGGTTTTGGACTATTGGCCCTTAATACTCTGGCTGGTTACTACTGCGTTGGAAATATGAGCGGCAATTTATGCATAGGAACCCTTGATAAGGCTAATTTAACCGAAGATCAAACAGTCACGGAGCCAAAGACTCATCAGGGCTCATATTGTATTTGTTCGTAAACTATAAATAAAAGTAATTTTCAAAAACGGGTCGAACCATTTAACAAGAGGATTGTATAAAGAATTCGCTGGTAGCTTTAGGCATAATTGAATGTCTTGTATGAAAAAGAACAAGAAACAACAGCTTTAGTGCACTAATTTGTGGCCAGACTCTTATAGGAATTGAACGCAGCAGTAATGATCTAAAAGATGAAGTATCTTCAAAAAAAGATCCTTGGTGCCTTATATCGTAAAAAAACATATCTAGAAAAAATTAAAAAAGGAGCCTAACGCTCATGATAAAAAAATTTTGCATAGCAGTAACAATTGCTCTAGGGTCACAAAATGTTGCCTGCATGGAGTCCAACAATAGGTGGAATGGTATGCTAAAACATGATGATCGCAGGGGCCTCCTGGCTTTAATTGAGAAGGATCGAGAAACTGCAATATTGGCGGGAGAAGCAAAGGTTTCTCAGAGTAAACTATGGATAGGAGCTTTGGCCGTTGATGCCTATAAAAATCAAGCTGCAACATCAAATCTTATGCAAAATACTGTAGCAATATGGAGTATACCAACACTACAAAAGCAATCATTTAGTCTGGAAACTGACTTCGGACTTTGGATTAAGTTTTATAATGAAGGATCCCACTTAGCAGCTGTTGGTGTAACTAATCCTGCTATCCTCTCTTACGATATTAAGTCTGAAAAATTAGTCAGTCGCTTAGAAGTAGGCAAAAATTCACTCGCCAGATTAGCCACCACGAATGCATCATCTTTAGTTGCTTCTACTGACACAGAACAGAAGATCTATCTATGCGACCTTGCTCAACAAAAAGTGGCAACTACTTTTAGCATGCCTCCTAACTCGTATTCTTTGGCTCTAGCTATTAGCAATGACGAGCGATTTATAGCCGATGCTCCGCAACAGGAAGATTATATATATGTCTGGGACACACAACAGCCCTCACAACCATTTTCTCGCATAGAGAGCAATCCTGATCATTTTATGTATTCTTTAGCCTTTAATCATGACCATTCTCTTCTAGCTGGAGGTGGTGAAGATCACGATGGATCAGGTAAAACAACTTATCCTGTTCGCGTGTGGGATGTTAACACGGGTAATATCCTTCATACATTTAATGATGCCACTAAGTATATTATGCAGGTAAAATTTAGTGATGATGGACGTTATCTTATAGGTGGAAGTCAAGATAATAAAGTACGCGTATATGATATGAAAAACAACGAAAAAGTTACAGAAATAAATTTCCCCGTGACACCATATGTAGAATTTAATACAACCACTCATGAAGCAGTAAGTCTAGAAAATGATGAACTGAAAGTAGCTACTTTCTTTGGTAAAAACATCGATGATGAGGGTCCTGATTGTTATTTGTCATAGAAAATTTTATTTACAAAAAACCAAAAAAGAGAAAGATAACGCTCATGATAAAAAAATTTTGCATAGCAGTAACAATTGCTCTAGGGTCACAAAATCTTATCAGCATGGAGTCCAGCATACTAGTGTCTCAGGAAGAAATGATAGGGGCTCATTACCTGAGCATCCTTGGTAATAAATTTAATTCCTTTAACAATCGACAGCTAGCGAATAAAGAAGATTCTGTTGTTAAGGCTCCCGTTTATCCACCGATACAAACTACAGGGATTGTGCCATTATCAATGGCATTTAGTTCGAATGGAGAAGAATTAATTACGGGTAATTTTGATGTCACCCTAAAAGTATGGGATGTTAAAAAACGCATCGAAATTGTTAGTATTCCGGTAGTTTTTGAGGGGGGTGGCGCAGTTTCTAATCCACGTATTATAACCAAAGACATGCTGGGATCCATAGTATCCGCATCTTCAGGTATATTTTTGCTCTCGCCAGAAACAAAAAAACAGATAGGAATTTTGCCCAAACAGGATGAGGGCGTTTTCATGTTTGAGTCAAGCCCAGATGGTTCATTAATATTTTCTCGTGAGAGCACAGGAGCTTATCTATGGGATGTAAAAAATAGACAACGTACGCATACATTTAAATCTCCTACTTTTCCCCAGGGGGCTTGTTTAGCAATTTCAGATAATAATAATTATTTTGCTGCAGGTGACGGCCAAAGCCAGATCTACGTATGGCAAAAAGACAATACTTCTCAACCATCAGCTACGCTGCTGGCAGAGGGTCTTTATCCTTTAACAATTAAGCTCAATAATGCGGGTACACAACTACTCGCAGCTGGTTATGTGGCCGAGGGAAATAACAGGTTCAGCTTTCCTGTTAAAGTATATGATCCACAAACAGGAAAACATCTGGGCGATTGCACTGGCCACCAAGGTCTCGTCTATAACGCATGCTTCAGTTCTGATGGTAGGACTATTAATTCGGTAAGTGATGATGGTTATCAAATAACTTGGGATGCTAAAACCTTCGCCTATATTAACTCTACAAAAATGGCTGCTTCATTTAAGGGAGATTTCATTTCGCTAGTAGTAAGTCCTGACAATTATGCTCAAGGAGGAGCCAATAGCGGTTATCTTTATCTAGAGCCAATCGATACAAAAAAAAATGAGGCGTATGAGCTAGAGAGCGAAAAAATTGAGGGGAATAGAGGGAGGAGCCTCGCCTTAGTCCCTTGGAATTGTCTTTTATCATAAGGCATATATACAGAGAGGTAGACGTTGACACATCTTTATAATTTTTTTGCAAAAAATAACAAGGAGTATACTCCCATGAAAAAAAGTATGAAATTAATGCTTGGCATTGTTGTTGTCAGCTTAATAAGCAAAAATTCATTAAGCATGGAAAAATCAACTTCCAGAGACAACGATGCCATTCGCTGTTTGACTGTTGATTCAATAAAACACCAAACTGCGGTAGGAGAGATTAATGATAAGATATCGATATATAACAATAATAACGCAACCAAGACAAAAAAGTCGATTAAAGTTGCAACTAATTTTGGATGTGCCGTGCAATTTACGAATAAAGGATCTCAAGTAGCAACCACCAGCATAGAAGATACCGACCTACTCTCTTATGATATTGAATGTAAGCAATTACTAGGTCGCTTAATGGTGAGCGCACACTCAGTTACTACTTTAGCAGCAACAAATCTTTCTTCTTTAGTTGCTACTGTTGACAATACTAACGCCTACTTATGTGACCTTAATAAAGGAAAAATAGTAGCTACTTTTCCACAAACTACTCAGCAGTATAACCTCGCCTTAAGCATTAGCCAAGATGAGCAATGGATAGCTAATGCTCAAAATATGAATACAATATATGTGTGGAATACTCGCAAATACTCTGAGCCAACTATTATTCTAGAGCAATCTGGTCATTGGCCCTATTCTGTAGCATTTAATCCAGATAATTCTCTGCTGGCTTCTGGAGGAGACAACGAAGATCCCGGACACTACGGCTATACCTATCCGGTGTATCTATGGGACGTCTCAACAGGAAAAATCATGTACACATTTGACGATGCCACTAATAATATTATGAAGGTAAAATTTAGTGATGATGGCGCTCACCTTATGTGTGCAAGTATGGACAATAAAGTACGCGTCTATGAGGTAGCAACGGGAGAAAAAGTTGAAGAAATTGATTTTTGGGTAACACCATTTGCAGATTTTGATGTAAAAAATAATGAAGCTGTTGGACAACACAATTATGAACTACAGGTTAAAGACATTCCGCTAACCAAGAAGCACCCTCATCAAGATTAGTTTTTTTTGATACGATAGAAAAAATAAAAAAGGATTTTTATGAATTACGCAAAAGCTCTTCTCTGTATCCTATCTTTTAATTTTTGCCTAACATTCGGCATGAAGCAAGATGACTCAGCAATTCTTTCTCTATGCATTAATCATCAAGGTGAATACGTAACAATAGGCACTCTAGGTTCTCTTGATGGCAAACTAAAAACGTATCAAGCAGCAACAGGCCAAAAGATAGGCCAAGACTGTGATGATATTGCAATGCAGATGCATTATCTGGAAGGCAATATTAAAATAGTAACTACCGACAACGTACTAACACGCATGAGCTTATGGGATATACAAGAGGTAAAAAAGATTCGAAGTTTCGAGTATTCTAATGAACAGATAGCCTCACAATGTGCTGTAGACAATAACAATCCTTCTTCTATATTTTCAATCGGCGTAGGAAATTCGTTTGAATGGAACGTTAATGAAAAAAATCCGGTTACGGTATATAAATATCCCGATAAGAAGGTGTGGGCCGTAGGAGCCGCTGCCAGCAGTAACTTCTATCGAGCTGCTGCAGTACAGAGTGGTGGCCCCTATGATCCCAAGAATCAGGGTATTATCTACCTATGGGACACCAAAAAAAATGATTCCCCATTCCAAACTAGCCAAACAGGGAATAATGTAGCCGCTCTAACTTTCAACGCCGATGATTCATATTTAATAGGAGGAGGCGAAATAAAATCTGGTGTATCAACGAGCTACCCTGTGCTCTTATACGATATGAAAAATATTGATAATCCGGCTAGAAAACTGGAAGGGCATACTGGAAGAATTTTTTATATAAAAGCAGATGAAAACGATCCTGCTACAGTTGCCACTGCATCTCTCGACTATACAGTTCGACAGTGGGATTTAACTACTGGAAAATGTGTAGCAACTCAGGAAATAACAAACAAGAGCAGCATTCAGGTGGCTATAAATTTTGTTTCACATATCGTTGCTATGGGTAGTTTAGGATCGCCTCTGGAAATAAAATCGCTTGAGTCTCAGAAAAAATAAGCAACAGGCTAGATTCAAGAGAAATTGCAAACTCATAATCAAGCAATAGCACAACCCTACAAAAATCTGCACCATCATCATGTTTATTTTCAGTGGGGAAGAGACTTTTAATTTACGTACCTTTGTAAAAAGCTATACATAGAACCTTTTAAGCCTCAGAAATAAGCATTTACCAGAAATAAAAACAGAAGCACAATATGGGGCGAATATTGGAAAATAGTTATACTATAGAAAATGTATAAGCAAAACTATGAAAGTTATTATGAGTAAAAAGTTACAAGTTCTTCCAATTGGCATAGCTTCGTTTGAAAAATTGCGCACCCGTAATTGTCTTTACGTAGATAAAACGGAGTACGTTTATAATTTAGCTACCCAAGCAACTTATTATTTTCTATCTCGCCCTCGTCGTTTTGGAAAATCATTATTTCTTTCAACCTTAAAGGCGCTTTTTGAGGGTAAAAAAGCACTTTTTGAAGGGCTTTGGATTGCTTCAAGCGATTATCAGTGGAAGACCTATCCCATTATCCATCTGGACCTTTTTACTCTTCCACAAACCAATGCTCAAGAGCTTGAGGCCGGCCTTGGACGTTTTTTACAAGAACATGCTGACCTTCATTCGATTAATCTCAATCCTCAGGCATCCCTGGGAGAAAAACTTTCAACCATTGTTAAAAAACTGGCAGAAAAAAATCCTGTCGTTGTCCTTATTGATGAATATGATTATCCAATTTTAACCCATATAAGCGATAAACTGGTAGCTGAAAAATGCCGTATCATTTTGCAAAATTTTTATGCAACACTCAAAGGTTTAGATAATTACCTGCGATTTGTTTTTTTGACGGGCGTTACTAAATTTGCAAAAACATCTATTTTCTCTGGACTAAATAATTTGCAAGATTTGACTATGTCTAAACAAGGCGCAAGACTTTTGGGCTACACTCGCGAAGAACTGCTGGAAAATTTCGATTTTCACATAATGCGTGCTGCGCAAGAGCTTGAAAAGGCACCTGAAGAGATTATTGATCAGATGACTACATGGTACGATGGATATCAATTTTCTGCTTTTTCAGAAGTCGGTGGCAAATCTGCAAAAGTCTATAATCCCTGGTCAGTCTTACTTTTTTTCTCTAACAATTATTTTGATAACTATTGGTTTGAAACAGGCTCGCCTCATTTCTTTTTTGAACTTATGGAACAGCAAAATTTTCAACCTATTGAACTAAATAATCTAAAAATAAGCAAAGCAGATTTAGCATCTTTTCAGATTAATCAAATTTCTTTGCCTACGTTACTCTATCAAACAGGTTATCTCACCATAGAATCATATAACAGCGTCATAGAAAATTATCACTTGACTGTCCCCAACAAAGAGGTAGAAAATTCTTTGTTTAAGCATCTTATGCACAATTTTTCCCATGTGCCCGGTGCTGAAATTAATAATTACCTAAAAAATCTCAAAGATGCCATTAATGATGCAAATATAGATCTTTTTTGCAAAACGCTACAAGCTTTCTTTGCGCAAATTCCTAGCTTGATGCATGTTAATTTCGAGCGTTATTATCAAAGCATAGTTTTCATGCTAACCAAACTTATTGGCTTTGAAACCATAGGAGAAGACTCAACAAATCTTGGCCGTATCGACCTTGTGATTCAAACACAAAACAAAATTTATTTAGTAGAATTCAAAACTCGAGGCTCCGCACAAGAAGCGCTCCAACAAATAGAAGATAAGCAGTACGCGCAAAAATATCTAATGGCCAACAAAAAAATTGTTCTCGTCGGTATTTTTATCGATGTGGAAAAAAGAAATATTACTGAATGGGTTAGTAAAACTTTATAAATATGCGCTGAAAAATAAAAAACAATCAGAAAAAATTAGAATTAAAAAAGGACCCAAAATTCTAGACAGACATTGATGAAAAAGGTAGAATTCCGACTAGATTATGGTACGTAGCAATAGGCTTAAAAAAAAGGTTTTCTTATGAAGAAAAAACTACTTCTATTTTTTAGTTTCAGCATTATCTCATCCTCTACCGTAGCGATGGATGACCCCACTCATTACGAAGGTTTATTGGCAAATTCCGACAGAGAATCACCATTAATGACTCAGCCAACCTACTTTTCGATGATACGTCAAGCAACAAATTTAAGCACAAAAAATGATAAAAGTGTAGAACGGGCGGCCATGATAGGTTGTCCGACGGGGATAGTTTCTGCACCAGCCGGAGCAATAAGTTTAGGAATTAGCATCGGCGCAAAAAGCGCAGCTGGCATTGCTGCAAGCAGCTGTTGCCTGGTAGGGAGCGTGCTCTGCTTGGGAGGCTCACTATTCTGCATTAACGAGTTAGCAAAACGCAATCATGAAGCGCTTCAAAAAGAAAAAGAGGAAAAAAAAGCCAAGAAGAGAGCAGCATTCGATGAAGAGTTGAATCGAAGAATAGCAGAAGTATTTGCTCGACAAAAGGAAGAAATTAAACAATAGCATAGCTCCAAAAAAGGATTTCTTATGAAGAAAAAACTACTTCTATTTTTTAGCTTCAGCATTATCCCATATACTGCGATAGCGATGGACGGCCCTCCTTCTCAGCAAGAGCCCACCAATTCCCTTACAAAATCGACACAACTATCCCCTCCGACTTACTTATCTATGCTACGAGAAGCAACAAATTTAAGCACAAAAAGTAATACAATGATAGACTGCGGCTCGAGAATAAGTTACTTGTGGGGAGTAGGGTCTCTAGTGGGGGGTTCCATCCCTTTAGGAATCGGTATCGCTAAAGGAAGTATACTGGCTATTACTGCAGGTAGTTGTTGCCTCGTACAAGGTTTTGCCTGTTTCGCAGGTTCCGTAGTGTGCATGAACGAACTAAGAAATCGTCAGAAGAGGAAGTTGCTGAATAACTGAATTAATAATTTTTACTTTTTCAAATAATGTTTCGTAATAACGATCTGATTTTTAAATCGAATATCCGCAATAATAGATTGCGTGGGGGTCCCTTTTTTTATCAGCTGAGGCACGTGTGTTTCTGCCAGCTGCTTACAGGCATGCCATAGCTCATCACTCCATACTTGATCACCACATGCATGAATATGAAAATTGTTGTTTTTCTTGTCATGCAGCCAAAGATTTTCAGGATTATCCCATTCTAAAGAATAATACTCAAAAAAAGACGGAGAAATCTGAGCAAGATGTAAAGAAATCTTAGAATCATCTTGTAATAATTTAAGACCGGGGGACGATGCAGTTATGAAGGGCAGAGTATCGAAAATGCACGTCTTAAACAATGAATGATGGTAAATCATACCATTTTCAAAAATAATATGTTCGCGGTTAATACTCATTAATGGTCGCATAGCAACCACCTGCACAACTATTTTAGATCCGTACCTATAGCGCACCCTCAACGCAGCACACGCGGGAATCATTTTTTTAAGATCAGCACATCGCTGACCAGATAATGAAGAAATGAGACTGCTCTCAAGCAAGGCATTAATATTCTGATGGGACAGAGAGGAATACACAGGATCATAAATAATAGTGAAAGAATAATGAGTTTTTTTTGTACAGAATATCACCAAGAGGGCACCGAGGCCAATCAAACTACTCAGGGCTATCAGTCGATATATCGTCTTCATTCCCTTTTTATATTTCATTATCCGCCTCTTTTCTTTTTACCTAAAGTAAGTTCATCATGTTACCCAATCAATCGTCAATAAAACGAAAAGATTTTTGGTTATTTGACTGTTTAGTTTTTCCTTGATTTTTTTTCCAAACAGCTCTAGCCTTGTTACCAACTAAGAGGGAATTGTAGTAATGAGGCAAGGCTTAACAGGCAGCTTCAATTCCATTCTTAGTTTTCCCTTTACGCCGGTTTTTATCATCTATTTATGAAAAAAAATATTTTAACAGTTTTCTGCTATAGTTTAGCTCTGTTTTCCCTTTTTTCATGTATCGGAATGGAACTATCAAACCCCCCTTCTGAATGGCCTCTATCCTTATATCATTTAAGCACATTTGCTGTCGCCCAGACCCTCATCGATAAATTTGTTAACGATACAACCTTTTTTGAAAATTATTTAATCGACCATGATCTGACTTTCAAGAATTCTAAATTACGTCGGCCAGCTGCTGAGATTGAGGAAGATGTAAGGCGCCTTACTCTTTTTCTCTTCAAAAATGACAACAATAAATACAAAGCTTATTCCTGGGCATTTTTCGTCGATTTGCCTAAAGAAAATAAGATTTTTCTACAAAATATATGCCGTCCCTTCAATCTCACTCACGAAGACTGGATTGAAGAAGAAAAAAATAAGCTTATATGTGCCAAGAATTGTGTTGATCTGCTTGATGAATCATACTCACCCACACTACCTTTGGATAATCTCCCACTTGTTGACTCATCGCAGCAGCTCATACAAGAAGTAAAACACAGGGCAACTTTAGATCAATGGGTAGATAGTAATTACTTAAAAAAAAGCATACAAGATGCAAGTTTTTTTAATATTAGATGTCGAGAGGCCAGCGAGGCTAGCAATAAAAATCCCTGCAATGATCACTTACGCACAAAAGCAGAATCATATGAACTTATGGGCTGGTATAGAATACCGATAGAAAAACTTGCATCAGTTCTAGACACCACCTACCTAACCAATTCCCAATTCTTATTCTTAGCAAACAGCATAGCTCGAACACATAGTGCCAGTTATTTTACCGCTTGTTTAAAATTTTTTTATGAAACACCAGGAGGGTCTTATAGATGTTTGCGTATAATGACACCTACTCTGAGTAAATCATGTTTAAATAGGGCACCCGAAAATAGGGAATCTGTTTATTTGAGATGTATGCTATGGCCAGGATCCGATGATGAAGCCTTTAAAAAAGCACTACTTCATCCTCATGCTTCTCCAGAAGCCTTTTCTATTCTCACTAAGTCTCTGGTTACTACCAGCGGATTTTTGAATGACGAGACCTTACCTGAATCTCGCGAACAACTTAAGCTTCTTATAAAAAAAGCATTTGAATGCACACCACCCCAAGAATATAGGGACAGAGTGCTCACAGACATTTGCGCATATATCATCAGTTCCTCGGACATAACGCTAGCAAAGAAGTATAATTTTTTTTCTGCATATAGTTTGCGCCTTGCACTCAAGTATCAATTTACAAGCCTAAAGGATTTCTTGGAGGAAGATTCAACCCTGATAACCCACATAACCCGAGAGGATTTAGATTTAATAAGCACTCGGCTAGAAGAGGCTTTTCTTTTCATTAAATCTTGTGACCTTACTATTAGGCAGCGGGAACAGATAAAATCCCGGTTAAATTCCATCAAAGAGATTATTTCTAAGGAACAGATTAGACAAGAAAAAAATTAGCCCCCCCTTTAGCTTTTTTTCTTTGATCAATCTTGTCACTCCCCAAATAACACACTAATCGCTCTTCTATTTTCCCTTATTCACTAAAATCGGCACAACATTCTCGCCGCCTATTTCTTGGAGCCTTTTGAAAAAATTTTCTTTTCGATATAAAAAAGTGCATTTTCCCTACAACACAAGGACTTATTTTTATTTTTTCCTAGCGATTATCATTTTTTTAGTATAGATTTTAAAGAACTAATATATTATTTTACTTTTAAAAGGTTATTTTCATGTTCAATAAAAAAATAATTTACGCACTTTTTTTATTAATAAATTGTGGTGCACAGGCCATGGAAGAGCACCCCAATGAAACCATTCCTAGTCTTCATAATTTATCTTTAGATAATTTATCTTTAGCGGCAGTTACCTCAGACATCACACTTACTAATTTATCCTTAGTAGCTCTAGCACAAAACATTGTAGAAAAATGCAACAAAAGTGAAGAGTTCTTGAATAGATACGCGCATGACCCTGGTCCTTGGTCATATCAAAAAGAAGATAAGGATTATTATCTTCCTAAAAGAAACATAAACTATCTAGCTATTGAATTGGAAAAGACTTTATGGCACCTCGTTCCTTTTCTTCTCCATAGTAATAATAATCTCTCACATGCCGCTGAAAAAGCCTTTGATAGCCAGAGCCCCACTTTAACTAGTCATAAAAAAGCATTCAGAAGATTATTGTTTCCATTCTATAGAAATCAAATTATGAATAAAACCACTCACACAACAGAGGAGGTTACACTACATCAACGGTTTAAAGTAGATAACAAAACTAGAGAAATATTAGATAAAAAGCGATACAACGCACCCTCTTGTAGGAAGGTAGGGGATAACAGGGAGGTAGAGAAATGGCAACTAAAAACAGAAAATGCGGTAGCTAATTTTAATGAAAAACCCTGCGAACAGAATAGGAGAATCCTATATTTTTACTTAAACATGGGGGGATGGAATAGAAAAAAATTTTTCAAAATAAGACGTACTCTTCTATTTACTTGCAAACAAGATCTAGAACTAGTAAAAAACTGCCTCAATATGCATCAACTTGCTTCAATTTTACATAACAATACATTTACGCAAGAGGAAATTAAAATTATAGTAAACGATGTAATGAAGCCTCATATGAACTGTAAGGATCTACTCACCGGTTGCATAGCTAATTTTTTTATTCTGCCCGAGCCTCAGCGATCGTGGGGAATTGCCGCCCTGGGTGAATTAAAATTTGATCAAAGCGTCAAGGAAGAAGAGTGGTCCAATGAATGGTGGCCCCTTATTACCTATATTAAACTATGGCCTACCTCAACTCCTCAAGTTTTCAATAAAATAATATCAAAAATTAGTGACCCTAAGAAAAAAAGTAGACTAGTTTATAAGGCTTCATATGTAATTAATATAATTAATTGCATGGATAATAACTCCCTCTACCAAGCCCATCCCCACATGATCCAGCTTAAAGAATTGATCGACAATGACTCTAGCTCCGATGATACTTGCTTTAAAAAAGATGATACTCACATAAATTTTTTTACTCCTATGTTTGGCGATGCTCCTGACTCCTGCTTAAAATCTTTTCCCAACAAAAACTTTAATTTCTTATCAGAGTTTATACTTTACTTGTCTGACTTTACTAACAACGCCAAGGCCATTAAAAATTTTTTATATCATAACAAAAAAATGCTCCACAGCTTAGATTGGGATATGCTTTACCACATTAAAAAAAGGGCCATTAATCAAAACAATCAACCCATTAACAAGTTTTGGAAGAAGGTTCAAGACATGATAGATGAAGAAAACCAACGACGCACTAAACAGAGTATCGCTACGTCTTTATCAATTAAAAAATATAGGCCAGGAGCGAGTCTTTTTATAGAAAAAAGCTAACAATTTCAAGGCTACCCCGAATGTTGAATAAAAAAATATTTTATCTGCTTTTGCTGTTGATACCTCTGAGCATACACGCCATGGAAAAACAGATCAAAATATATAAAAAAGAGAGTTTTCCTACTCTTCATGATTTATCTCTAGTAGCCCTCAACTCAAGTATCACTCTTAAAAATTTATGCTTAGTGGCTGTAGCACAAAGCATTGTTGAAAAATGCAACCACAGTGAAGAATTCTTAAACAGATATGCGCATGACCCCGGCCCTTGGTCATATGAAAAAGAAAATAGCTTTTTGCCACCATTACCTATCGAATTAGAAAATTACCTCTGGCCTCTAGTTGCCTGCCTATTGCATAGTAACAATAATCTTTCGCATGCCTTTGAAAAAGTCTTGGACAAAGACACAGTGACATTAGAAATCGATAAAAAAATAGTAAGAAATGTATTATTTCCGTTTTACAGAAATAAAATTATGAACACAACAACTATACCAAGACGCTTAAGCTACCTTAGATTAAATAACACAACTGCAAACAAATTAGATCTAAAAAGATATAACCCAACATCCTATGGGAAGGAAATATATGAAGACCACAGGCAAAAAATGCAAAACCAAGCATTTAAGACAGTCTCTAATTTTAATGCCAATTCCTCTGATCAAAATCGCAAGACCCTCTGTTTCCACTTAAATATGGGATGGAATAAGTATCTCTTTTGGGATATACAAATTCAAGCCTTACTTAAAAACAAAAAGGATCTTGTTTTTTTGAGAAGATATTTTTACAGCTTTCAGCTCATCTCGATTTTGAATACTAATGATTTTACGCCAAGTGAAATTAACGAGATTATTAATTATGATTTGAGACCGCATCTAACATTCGGCGATGCAAATTTGTTTCGAAGATGCACCGCACTTTTTTTCCTATTGAACAAAGCATGCTTAGATGAAGCGATGGCAGCCATGGGAGAATTAGCCTTAGGCAAATCCGATTCAAAGCTTAACAAATCTCCCCAATATCTACTTCCCATGCTATGGTTTACCTCAAGTTCAACTGCCTTTGACAAAGCATGTTCGATGCAAAGTGCTTCTGAGGTTGCAAGACGCATAATGAGCATAGTAAGAAAAACAAAAAATGCCGGATACACCCAGCATCCACGCATGCAGAAAATTCGAGAATTAGCCACTCCTCCTAAAGAAGAGAAAGATATAAATTGTTTCTCTTCTTTTCTTAGTTATGGAAACCCTACGATATCACTATCTTGCCCTACCCTGTTTCCCACTAAGCCATTTAATTTTTTATCAGAATTTATCATCACAGCATTTGAGGCTGAAATCAGCCGAATTCATCCTTTTTTTTATCACAATAAAGAAATACTTACCAAATTAGATTGGAATGTGCTGCAAGAACTTAGAAAAAGGATTGCTCCAAAAAGCAACGCACTCACTAAAGAAAATTGCGATGAGACTCTACGCATGATAGATGAAGAAAACCAACGACGGACTAAACAGAGCATCGCTACGTCTCAATCATTTAAAAAATATACACCAAGAATTAGTTTTTTTGAGAGCTAGATTTCTCTACGAGAGCACCTAGGGCACTCAAAAATATGGGGCCTTTTAATGAATCACACAAACTCCTGGTAACATCGCCTTTCTTTTTGGTATCATTTATAGGTATATCTACTCTTCGCAGAATTGGTGAATTATGGCCCAACGTGAAATTATTGAAGCATTATTAAAAAAAGGCGCTCTTAAGCAGAAAGATTTGGAGACCTGTCAGCAGCAGGCTACACAAAAAAATCAGAGTATTCTGGACTGTCTTATTGAAGGAAATTTTGTCAATCCCGATGAGGTGGCACGTCAACGAGGACTACAGTATGGCTTGCCCTTTATTGAAAAGATTACTGAAAAGATGGCTGACCCAACGCTGCTCGCCAAGATTCCCCTAAAATTTTTACGCCAACATGCCATCATGCCAGCACTCCTTGATGATGGTCGTCTTGTACTTCTTACCAGCGATCCTGCAAAATTTCAGCCTCTTGACGAAGTCGCTATGATTTTGGGAACACACGAAATTGCAATAGCCTCTTATCCAACTATTGTTGACAGCATTAATCGCTTCTATCCGCTTGAAGGAACCAAGCAAATGATAGAAGAATTGGATGAATCAAAAACTGCTCCCGGTGCTCTAGAGCTAGAAGAGCTGGAACAAAAAGATATCTTGGCTATGGCTTCTGAAGCTCCTATTATAAAATTAGTTAATCATATTTTTGTACAGGCAGTTAAGCGAGGTGCTTCAGATATTCATATTGAACCTTACGAAAAGGAGGTTCGCGTTCGCTATCGCGTAGACGGTGTTATGTATCAAGTCTTTACACCTCCCAAAAGAATTCAGGCCGCATTGGGATCACGTATTAAGATTATGGCAAATTTAAATATTGCCGAAAAAAGATTACCGCAAGATGGACGTATTCAAATTAAGGTCGCGGATAAAAGTATTGATATTCGGGTATCAGTTCTTCCCGTCAATTTTGGTGAACGAATTGTAATGCGCTTACTTGATAAATCGCGTACCTTTTCAGCGCTTCAAGAGTTGGGATTTAGCGACCGCGATTACAAAATTATTGTTGAAAGCATTTCACGACCCAATGGAATTATTTATGTTTCTGGGCCCACAGGTTCGGGTAAAACGTCAACACTCTACTCTATTTTAAATAAACTTAATACACCCGATGTCAATATTATAACCGTTGAAGATCCGGTAGAATATCAAATGCCGGGTATAGCTCAAGTACAAGTCAATGATAAAATAGGTCTTACTTTTGCAGCTGCCTTGCGCTCAATTTTGCGACAAGATCCTGATATTGTCATGATTGGTGAAACCCGCGACCAGGAAACAGCACAGATAGCTATTCAAGCTGCTTTGACCGGTCATTTGGTACTCAGCACCATTCACACTAATAATGCTCCTGCCAGCATTACCCGACTTATTGACATGGGTATCGAACCATTTTTAATTGCCTCTTCCATTGTAGCAATTATTGCCCAACGCCTTGTGCGCCGTCTCTGCAACAAGTGTAAGCAAATTGACACAAGCCCTACTCAAGATGTTCTCTCTTTGCTCGGCTTATCCGCACAAGAAGCTCACACCATTACTTTTTATAAACCAATCGGATGCGAAGAGTGTAATGAGACTGGTTACCGCGGCCGCCTGGCAATTTTTGAAATTATGGTAATGTCTCCCGCTCTTGCTAAATTAACTATGGAACGTGCTGATATGGGTGAGTTACGTAAACAGGCTCTCGCTGAAGGAATGACGCTTTTGGTAGCCGATGGCATTAGAAAAATTAAAAAAGGTTTAACAACTGCCCAAGAGGTTATGCGCGTTGCAACGCAAGATGAGGTTCTGGAAGACTAAAGAGCAATGTCAAAAAAAAGAACTGGTTTTTTTCTGATAGAGCTGGGCATAGGCATTCTCATCCTTATTTTTATGGCTTTTTTGATACTTCCAAGACTTACTTTTATGCAGAAAGCGCATACTAGCGCAGAACTTGAGCGCCTTTATACTTTTTGTAGTTATATACAAGCACGAGCAATAGCAACTAATAAAGAATTGACTATTGTTCTTGATGATTCTAATCATCAAATCCGTTTTGATGCAAGCAATTTAACGCTACCTTCGACTGTTCGTTTTGGTACTCCACCTAATACTTATGGCCCCCCTTCTCAACCCACCAAACTTATTAATCGAGCCATTACTTTTGTGGAACAAAAAATTGTTTTTTATCCAGATGGAACCATAAGCGCTGGTGCCTTCTATCTTACCAATCAAGACCAGTCCTGTCTTTATGCACTCACGGTTCCTATAGGTTATAATAGTTGCTTACGAAAATATAGATATGATACCTCCTGGATTCAATTACCATGAATCAAGAGAAACGAGAAACTGTTCAAGCGGGGCTGCTAGGTTTAATCGCAGGCGTTGCGCTAGTAATTTATAGTGCTCAACATGATAACTATGTTCATTCTTATATTTTAAATATGCTTAAAGCAGTCTTTAAAGAGAGTTACAACGCCGATCTACAGGGGAATATTTACTCATGCTCCCTACTTGATTCGTGCATACAATTGACTAATGTAACCGTTAATCCTACTGGCCCTAACTCACAAAAGCCTCAGTGGAACTGGCATACAGAACGCATGATTTTAAAGGGGTCTTGGCTATCTTTTTTAATTACAGGGCATATGCCGCTCCAGGTCTCTTTACATGGGGTGGAAGCAACAACAGAGTGTCAGCACAATATTCCTACTATTACTCAACATCTGCATCGGCTTATAGGAAGTGATACCGGCTACCCAATTGGCATGGAGGCACTTTACCTGGTGGGGGGAATTATAAAAATGTATAATGCTGCCCAACACCTCTCTGTTCAGAGCTCCTTTGCCGGAACAGCAACTCTTCAAAAAGGCATCCTAGATCTCGATCTCTATAGTGGAAACGCATTAATTCAAATAAACGAAAAGGATATCTGCTCCAACTTGTGGATGAAACTCAGCATTAATGCTTTAACCGCGGATTTGAAAAGTTTAGCCATAGCGGGTCATGGCGGTTTTACTCAAACGTGTGTCTCCCACGTACCTAGTCAATGGAATTATAATGGTTCTTGGTCACAAGAAGAGGGAAAAATTCAAATCACATCTGAAGATCAAAGCTGCTTACTCACCCTATCCCCCCTAAGATTTTGCCAAGACAACCTTAGCGCCACAATAAGAATGAGTGCTAAAATGGACCATAATAATCAGCTAATGAACTTCACTCACCTTCCTCTAACAGGACTTATCAGAGGAAAATTAAATTTTTGTTATAACAAAAATAAAACTAGTTTATCTGGCTTTCTAGTAGGCAAAAAAATAGGAATAGGAGAAAGCAAAAAAGGAAATATACTCCTTAAGTTCCGACGCAATAATAATAAAATTAATGGCTCTTTACAACTGAGAGGCGAAGAAAAAAAAGAAATTATCGACTGCTTATGGATCTATGATTTGCCTCAAAAATTCTTTACTCTTTTAGGAAAATTTGAGGAAAACAGCTCTCAAAAGGAGGACGAATTTAAAATTACCGCACAAATTGATGAACTCTTTTTACCACAGAGTATACACTATTTTTCTCATCCCTCTTTCAACGAAAAACCCTGCTTACAAATTAACCGTACAGTCCCAGGAACTATTGAAGGCTTCCTTGATTACAATACTCTGCGTCCTTTTTTAGAACGCTATAGCGGTTTAAAACTACCAGGCACAAGCAGTATAAATTTTAGTCTCAATTATATTCATGAGGGAGAACTCTGGCTAGATATGTGGCTTAAAAACGGCACTATTCATGTTCCCACCCTCTACAATTTTATGCGATCTTTTGAATGTAATTTGCGCATTAACTACTATGAAAAAATGCTTACCTTAACTAAAGCCTCTCTTTCCTTCGAAAAAGGATCAGCAACTTTCTTAGGGGGCGTCATACTCCTTGATGACAATTTAAATCCAAAGAATATCTTTATTCCCTGCCTCATTGATAAAGTGTTTATCAATAATGGCAAAAAGCTCTATGCCTCTTTATCAGGAGATGTTGCCCTTATTCGCGCAAATAACCGCTCTAGCGTAGATGGTCGACTCATTATCGATCGGGGATATTTACACCGCAATCTTTTTTCAAGCGATTTGCAAAAAACATTAGTTTCCACTATCACACCAAGCGCTTATGGAGAACAGGATGATATTGAACTTCAACTTGAGCTCGTAACACGCAATCCTATACAGGTAAAAACTTCTTTTCTAAAAGCAGCCGCGTCAGTTCGTTTTTTACTAGAGGGTAGTTTTCGAAATCCCTCTATTTCCGGAGGCGTAACAATTGAAAATGGAGAACTTTTGTTTCCTTATCGCCCCCTTTCAATAGTTAGTAGTCATCTTACTTTTTTACCCAATCAACTTCATGATCCTCTCATAGAACTAGTCGCAAAGGGACGAGTACGAAGCCACTTAGTAACAATGCGCTGCCAAGGATCATTGCAATCTCCACACATATATTTCGACTCAACTCCTCCTCTGAGCCAGGAGCAAATCATTACCTTACTCCTCGCCGGATCCTCAGAAGGTGCTCTCAGTCTCATTATGCCCTCGCTCATCATGCAGCACATCCATACCGTTATTTTTGGACCAGAACAGAGTCAATCACGCTTAGAACATTATTTTAAAAGTCTCTTTTTTCCGCTGCGGCATATTCGATTTGTTCCTGGCTTTGCCGACCAAACAGCACGAGGTGGATTTAGAGGAGCCTTTCATGTCGAAGTTAATGATCAGTTGCGAGGCGTTATAAAAAAGAATTTTAGTCTGCCTGAGGACACCAAAATCGAGGTGGAGTATGATGTTTCAGATGATATGACCATCCGGGGCATCAGAGACGAGCGAGGAGACTTAGGAGGCGAAATAGAGATGCGGTGGAAATTTTAACTATGCTCATATATCGATAACATTTTATTCAACGCATGAGAACCATTGGGAGATTCTGCAATCTCTTGAGCAATCCGTAATTCTTCTGCCGAATCATGCAATTTAAATATATGTACATCATTGAATCTTTCTGTGGCAGCTAAAAAACATGAATTGGGACTAATATCTAGTTTTTGATAATTATAAGATGTATAAGGATAAAAATCCGATACTGTTTTTACCTGCTCTAGCATACGTATGTCCCATATAAATATCTTTCCTTGATATGTTGTAACTAAAAGATTAGTCGGCCTATTTAGAGCTGCCGCTTTCATATCAACATCATGTTCTTGAGTATAGATTGACTGACCTGTTTCTAACGAATATAAAGATGTTTTGTTAGCTCCTGTGCAAAGAATATTATCAGCGCAATATTTCATATCGTTAAGACTGCTTCCATGTTGAAATAAGCTCATCTGTTTTCCATTTGATGAATCAATTATTTTGATGTTACCTTGATCTTCACCACCAAAAATTAACTTTCCCTCAGCATCAGTTAAAAATGCTATAGTGGGGTCAAAGTCTTGATCCACTTTAATACTGATAGATTCTTCACTATTTCTGGAAATATATTTTATTACATGAGAATTTCGCAGCAATAAAAATATATCACCGATGTCCGATACACTTGCATCAAAAAAATTATTATTAAATTGAGGTTCATTTAAAAGTTCACTATCCTTTTCCTCCCTCATAGCATTCCAAAGAAAAAATTCTTGCTCGATCAAAGGATTTTTAAAATTCATACTTGTATGTTTCTTGATTTCTACAAGAAAGAGTTCTCGGCTAGGCGAAGAAGCCCACAAAGTATTTGTCCTTAGACGCTTGGTGTCATTAAGCTTAATTTCTGTTCTCCCCGACACACACTCATCGCGCATCAGTCCTTCATAGGGAGAAGATCGATAAAATCTATTATATTTATCAAATGCACCTTTATGAATGCTCCCTGTAGGTTTTCGTGCTATTATATGCGCCTTACCTGTGTGCTGATGGAGAAGTGCAAATTGTTGTAAAGATAAATGCTTTAAGGGTGCCTGCAGCCGAGAATTACTAATTATTTGAGGAATCTGTTCCATAATGACGCGGGCAGCACAATTTTCAATCTCTCCCTCATAATCAAGATGAGCCGAGACTTGAAGAACATTAACCAATTGAGCAAAACTCGTAGCCCTTAATTTTTTAATTAAGTGTTGATCGCATAGTGCCTTATTGTTACAACTTTCCTTAGACAATTGAATACATTCATCAACCAGCCTTACCGGATCGGCAGGAGAATATGCTACTATAAATGATCGCGAAAGATGCGAATTATGATCCATGCTCAACGAGGCACGCGACACTAAAAACAATAGAAAAAAAAATTTTTTATTCATAATAATTCTAAAAAACAATATTTATTGAGACAGGAAAATTTTAGATTTATCTGAGGATAAAGTCTTTATCTTATCATTGCAAGGGAAGTTTGTTACAGTTTAAGAACATATGCATAACCATTTTCAAACATTGTTATCACGAGTTAAACATGCAAAAGCTTATTTCAAACTCACTCTTTATGTTGTCAATTTTTTTCTTCCTTACCCTGCCATGCACAGCGATGGAGCTAGCAAACAAAAAAGACAAGACTTCTAAGCGATCCACCTTTCCTTCTCTGTATATTTTGGCAATGCGAACCGTTATTGTTCAACAGGCTCGAAGATGCAGAAGGCCAGAAGTCTTTGAAAAATACTCGGTCGATTGGCGCCTCATTCCTCAGCATCTGAGAAAAACAAAAGATCCAACAGCACTAGAGGATGAGATCTGCTGTGCTGTTTTTCCGCTGCTCCAGACGCACAATAGCCTTAACGATGCTTATTTAGCTACGCATTTTTCGAACTACCTTCCCCACAAAAAATTCCTAGAAAAAATATATCGACCACTCAACCATGTTCATTATCAAGCACTCATAGAACTAAAAGATGCTCTTTATCCCAGCAAATATATCTTTGATAGCCAACGCGGACTTAACTTAATAACTTCTCCGCTCCCCCCAAACCTGTCTATCGAATCTCTGCTTATTGAGTTAGAAAAGAGAGCAGTCTGGTGGGAAATGGATGTACCAGAATCCGAAGAAGATGAAAAAGTTCCTCTTGCTTCTCACCTAGAAAGAGTAGAAGAAGAGTTATTTAATCTTAGTGTTGACCCCGCACTCTGCAATTCGATTAAATTCAAAAACGCTAAAAAGAAATTTGCACACATAAAAAGATGGCTTGCTCGAGTCAATCATCTCAAACAGATGGTCGCAAACTCCAATAGAAACAAGGATAAAGCACTAAGTTTTTTGAAAAAAATCGCCGCCAGTACTAAAAATCCTGATGATGAGTGTGCATTCAAGGAAGCGGAAGCCTATTGGCTTATGGGCTTTCCCCATTTGGGATATGCCGATCAATGGTTCCATAGTTGGTTTAAGTGGATACCCAAAAATACCCCAGACCATATTCGTTCTATTCCGTTACGAAACCTTAAATTTAACCTCCTATGGGCTTTTCCCAGTCAATTAGCAGATTTTATAATGTATCGAAATGATTTAAGAGATGAGGAGGTAGCTCTGATAGGTCATACGATAGAACAAATAAAATCCAGCCACAACAATGAAGATATCATCGATCTTTTTAATTCGTGTATAAAATATATTTTTGAACCCCTTATAGAAGGAGAGAAAACCATCTGTCCCAACTATCTTTCTGTTTTGCTTCCAATTTTAAGTCGCTCGTGTCGCAAGCGAGCCATTAAGCCGCTACACGATCCTCATATACATTGTTTACTCAATCCATGGGCAAGCTCCAAAGATTTTGATTATGCGATTCAGGTAGCTTCAGCTACGCCCCTGGGTACATATGCTTGGAATATATTAAGCAAAATTACTCTTAATAAATCGGTCCTTACCTCCCCGGCTTGCACAAACCTTGAACGCTTAGTCTCTCTTAAGAATTATAGAGCAATAAGACTTGATGATCAGCAGACAGCTTTCTTAAAAAATTGTACTGCTACATTTGAAGAAAAGGAGTATCCCACTACTTATACTGCTTCCTTTGCTCATGCCTATGCGCACTATCTGGCGAGTACGTTTCGATTAGCGATTTTAGATGAATGGATAAGAAAAGAACCGGCGGTTTTTGAGATGCTGGATGATATGACCATTAAATATATTGAACTGAGCATAGATCTAGCTGCTAAGTTTTTATCTTCACCTGCTATTATTTCAACTCCATCATGGTTTAATACAATAAGTGAAACTTTAACTTCTCTGGAAACAAAATTTCAAGGAAAATCAACGGAAAAAGCCAATTAGAAAAGCTGATCTGTTTTAAAAAGACAAAGATTTTACTACTCGATGATAGTATTTTTTTTGACTAGCTGCTCATTCTTTTTGCCGACAAAGAATGCAGCCAGAAGCCAAATCGTAATAAGCCCACCGCTCATTAAGGCGCCAAAAAAGATAAGGTCCGTCATGCTATGCTTGTACATACTGGTAATCTGCGCACCGCCTGCTTTTGCAAAACGGCCCCCAAACATGTCAATCCATCCCTTAGACTTGAATTTAGCATCCTTACTCGTAGGAATATACATAATTTCTTTGACTGGGTTATTAAAAGCATAGCCTAATCCTTTAAAAATAATCATGGCACCAAACGTGATCCATAAAAAATGAAAGGAGCTAAGAGGAGCTACATAATAAAGTCCGAAAAGAATAAAGATTGTTAAGGCAAAAACAGATGGATAGAAGAGAAGCGAACCACGAATGCCCATTTTTTTAATAAAATAACGGGTTCCCATCAAGGCAACAACAAAAGAAAATCCATTCGTCGATATACCAAAGAGTCCTTGAAACCAACAAAATGCTGTTTCACTTGCATAGTTGCAAGGCAATGATGCGTAACTATGCATTAAATATTCAACAATTTGTATACAGATGTCTCCAAAAGTAGAAATAATTAAAATTCCAAGCAAATAAGGTTGGCGCACTAACAACGTTAATCCTGTTATAAATCCCTCAAAAAACCCCTCTTTTATTTTCTCAGTACGATGTGCAATCGGATTGCCGAGCAACTCTACTGAAGGGGTATATTTCATAAAAAAATAGATCATAACCGGAATTGCAGCAGTCATAACGCTCGTTAAAATGATAAGCGGCCATACCGCCCCTATCGCACTGCTGAGCAGAAGAATACCGGCGCCTCCCATTGCTCCCAATTGAGCTGCTGCAGTTATTAAGGGGAAACCGCGTTGAGCGCTGGGAGAATCAGTAATGCTATTAGTAAATGACCAAAAAAGTGCGATAACCAATGAGCCAAAGCTCTCTGCAGCAAAGAAATATATCCAACCCATAGAGGCCAGAAAGGTCCTTCCTAAAACTAAAGAACCAGAATAATCTTTAATCATTAGTGCAATTCCAATGAGAGCAAAAAGAAGAGCATAAAAGGTACAGATTATATAAAAAAGCTGATGTTTTTTTACTAGATCAATTAATTTTGAATAAATAAGCACAAGCCCCAAAACAACAAAGGGGGACCATATTTTGGCCAGAGGCTGAAATAAAGCTCCTTGCTGGGGAGCCCACCCCAATGATTCAGGAAAAGCAATTTTAAAAAATATTGCCTGTTTTAGCAGCCACATAAGCCAATAGGTGCCAAGAATCATAAAAGCAATCGAGCCTAAAAACAGAAATTTAGAGCGCTCTGCTGGCTTTAATTCCGGAAAAAAATAATTTATTAACGCAACAAGCATCAATACGTCCTTTTAAAAAAAATGGTGAATAATAAGTATAAATGAGAGCCCTTATGGGCACTTAACCTCTAAAGATACGATCTCAGTAATTTACAATAATTTAGATATTTGATAGTATACACGATTATAAAAAAATAGATATGGGCTACTTTCAAACAACTGAAAAGAGCGCTCAGCAGCCCCCTAATTGTCCTCTCTTTTTCTTTTATCCCTCTTTGCCGTACACTTAATCATAGATAAATCAAGACAGGCAAAAATTTGAAAGTTGATCTATTAAAAAACTAAAGCTCCTTCCCAATGGCATATCATCATTTGAAAAATTGCGTGAGGGCAATTATCTCTACGTTGATAAGACAGAGCACATTTATAATTTAGTTACTCAAGGAAGTTACTACTTTCTTTCCCGTCCCCGTCGATTTGGCAAATCATTGTTACTCTCAACCTTTAAGGCACTTTTTGAAGGCCAAAGAAAGCTTTTTGAAGGGTTGTGGATAGACTCAAGCGATTACGAATGGAAAGAGTATCCAGTGCTCTATCTTGATTTTTTTGAAATAGCTCGTCGCGGCGCTGAAAACCTCGAACTTGGACTCGTAGAACGATTACATAACATTGCAGAATTTCACGGAATTAATATTAGTACAATTTCAACGCTCGAACAAAAGTTTGCTACGCTTATCAGAAAAATGTCAGAAAAAAATCCTGTTGTGGTTCTCATTGACGAATATGATCATGCAATTCTTAATAATATTTCTGATCTAGTTGTTGCTGATCAATGCCGTAAAGTTTTACAGAATTTTTACAGTGTACTCAAAAGTGTTGATGTCAATCTCAGGTTTGTCTTTTTAACAGGCGTCAGTAAATTTGCTCAAACATCTATATTCTCGGGCCTGAATAACTTACGAGATTTGACTATGAAAGAATATACCGCAACATTATTAGGCTATACACATCAAGAATTGCTTAATAATTTTGAGGGTTATATTCAAGAAGCGGCCACTAAGCTTAAACAAAACCCGAAAGAAATCGTTTCAAGGATGACTGAGTGGTATAATGGCTATCAGTTTTCTGATGTTGCTGAAATTGATGGACAATCAGTAAAAGTCTATAACCCTTGGTCGGTATTATCCTTTTTTGATGAAAATAAATTTAGCAATTATTGGTTTGCAACCGGTTCCCCAAGCTTTTTATTTGAGGTGATGAAACAACAAGATTTTCTGCCTATTGAATTGAATAATATTCGCGCAAGTTTCGCGCAGCTGGGGACATTTGAAATTGATAAAATTTCATTACCAACACTTTTATATCAGACCGGTTATTTAACTATCCAATCATATAACCCTCTCAACAGAATGTACATTTTAAAGATGCCAAACAAAGAGATAGAAATTTCCTTTTTTGAGCAACTTTTAAGCAATATTACACAAGCTCCCGCTATAGCAATTGACAATTGTTTAACCTTTATCAGGCAAGCGCTTAATCAAGACAACATCGATCTCTTTTGCAAGACGCTTCAAACTTTTTTTGCTGAAATGCCCTCTATGATGCATAGCCGCTTTGAAAATTATTACCAGAGTATCATTTTTACTATCACCAAAATGGTTGGTTTTGATACTCGCGTTGAAGATCAAACTAATCTTGGTCGCATTGACATGACAATTGTAACGCCAAAGTTAATTTATATTATTGAACTAAAAACTCGGGGATCTGCACAGGATGCATTGGCGCAAATCGAAGAAAAGCAGTATGCACAAAAGTATTTAATGAGCAAAAAAACAATTGTACTGATCGGCATTTTTATTGATGTTGAAAAGCGCAATATTGAATCTTGGATTACAAAAAATATTGAGCTTGCATAAAAATAAAAATTACCAGTTCTTTGCCTCTCTTTCCAAAAATCCTTATGCTAAGAGCATAGAGTATTCTACAAAATTACTATATTTTTCGTAATGAGGTTTTAATGTTCATGCCAGCAACCACTCAAGTTTTCAAAAAAGTTCTTCTTAATGGGCTTACTATCTTAGTACGTCCTACTCACATGGTGCCTAAAGTTTCAACACAAGTTTGGTATAGCGTAGGATCCAAGCACGAACGAAGTGGTCAACGCGGGCTTGCGCATCTTTTGGAGCATATGATTTTTAAGGGCACAGAAAAACTCTCAGAATCTGATATTAATCGAATTACCCATAAGCTTTCGGGAAGCACCAATGCCTTTACGTCGTATGATTATACCGGCTACCTTTTTGATTTCCCAACTCAAAACTGGGAAATGGCGCTTTCAATTTTGTCTGATTGCATGAGAAACTGTACCTTCCATCAAGAGCACCTCAATTCTGAAATGAAAGCAGTTATTCAAGAACTTAAAATGTATAAAGATAATTATAAATCCAGTCTTGCCGAACAGATGATTAGCACAATCTTTAATGATCATCCGTATCACTACCCTATTATTGGCTTTAAACAAGATTTATGGAATATACGACAAGATAAGCTACTGGAATTCTATCAAAAACATTATGTTCCTAATAATGCTACATTAGTAGTAGTTGGGGATGTTGATCCGGAGCAAGTATTTGCGCTTGCTGAAAAATATTTTGGTGCCATTCCTGCAGATCCAAATTATCAGCAAGAACGCTATTATCATAGTCCTGATTTAGCAAGCAAAAACGTCACCCTCTATCGCGATATCAATCAGCCCTTGCTTATGTTTGCGTTCATTATGCCTCCCGCCTCTTTAGCAACCGATTTCCAACTCGAAGCATTAAGTTGGATTATAGGTAGTGGAAAATCTTCTCGCCTTTATCAGAAATTAGTTGACGAATTACAGATTGCAACATCAGTAAATGCTTCTACCTATGATCTCTTTGATCAAAGCCTTTTCTTTATAATAATTGAACCTAAGCAATCAGAGAACATAGCATTAACTATTGATCAAATTCAAAAAGAGATTGCACAAACTTTTGCATCCCTGACCCAAAACGGATTCACCATCGATGAGCTTACACGCGCTATTAAGCAAACACAGTCAAATCTTCTTGATACCTTAGAAGATACACAAGAGCAAGCCTACCTTATTGGCAAGGGATTTTTAGAAACGGGGAATGAAAACTATCTATTTGATTTTCTAAAATATCCGACCGATAATTTGGCTACTGATTTACAAGAGCTTGTTCGCCACTACTGTCGTCCATCCTCTATGCATTGTGGAGCTGTATTGCCCTTGAGCGAAGCTGATCGCGTTGCTTGGAAAGAAATTCAAGCAATCTCTGACAAAGAAGATGAGCATATCCTTTCTCAAGTTGTTCGTGAAACCGATGAGTTAATAGCAACTCATGTCAAAGAAGTAATTGCAAAAACACCTATACATTTTGAATTTCCAAAAGCAACCACTCTTAAACTTACCAATGGATTAACCATTTTATATGCGCATAATAACACCATTCCTAAAATCGATCTTATCATAGATTTTGATGCTAAAAGTTCATATGATCCGGAAGATAGGCAGGGACTTTATAGTTTTTTATGCTCCTTGATGCTTGAAGGAACCAAGAATTATCCCGGTTCTAAATTTGCGGATCAACTAGAACGCATGGGCATGAGCCTTTCTATCACCCCAGGATTAATAAGCATGAGTATGCTTGCGGGTGATTTTCGCATGGGCCTTATGTTACTTAAGGAACTTCTTATCAATGCAACATTACCAAATGAGGCTGTGGAAAAGGTACGAAATCGCATGCTCAGTCAACTAAAAAATTTTTGGGATACCCCAACTCAATTTATTGGTCAACTAGCACGCCAAGAAATATATAAAAATCATCCATATCACAAAAATGCATGGGGAACTCTAGAGTCAATTACAGCAATTACCCGGCAAGAGCTCCTGGATACCTACAGAAAAATTATAACTCCAGCAGATACAACATTGGCCTTAGTGGGCGATCTTGATGGTTACAACATAGCGGAAGAATTTAGTAATGCTTTTCAAGATTGGCAAGGAAAGGTTGCTGAAGAACCGACCTTTGGACCTCTAGACCCAGTCAGCTCATCACGAGAAATATCTTATCCTATTAATAGAGATCAGGTAGTTTTGGCGTTTTGCACACCTTCGGTTGCTCGTAGCAATCCTGACTTTGATAAGCTTTTGCTCTATGATCAAATTTTAACCGGAGGGGTTCTTGGTTCGATGCATAGTCGTCTTTTTCATTTACGTGAACAATCAGGACTGTTTTATACTATTGGCGGATCTTTACTAACTAATGCAGATGAACAACCAGGCATGCTTTTTATAAAAACTATTGTTTCTCCAGATCGTCTTGCTGAAGCACGTAAAAAAATAGAAGAGGTCATTCGACATAAAACAGAGATTACTGCAGAAGAGCTTAGCCAGGCAGTAAGTGCTCTCATAACCGCAATGACCAATCAATTCGAATCTAATGAGGGAATTGCTCGCGCGTTTCTTTTTATTGCACGCCATAATCTTGCGGCTGATTTTTTCGATACTCGTGTTCAAACACTGGAAAAAATAACTGTCGAAGAAGTAGAAGCAGCGGTTCAGCGCTTAGTACATCAAAACTTCATTACGATTGTAGCCGGCAGAATTTAAGAAGCGTAAGCAATTCTTGTGAAATTGAGGATACATTCTATGGCTGACAATGATCTATGAACAACAACATCAAAGATCTTCCGGACCTACCGGGAGTCTATCTCTTTAAAAAAGATGGACAGCTTCTCTACGTGGGTAAAGCAAAATCGCTCAAAAAACGGGTGGCTTCCTATTTTCATAAGCAACTTCAGGATTGGAAAATCGATACTCTGATACGTGAGTATACAACGCTAGAACATATTGTTACAAAAAATGAAATTGAAGCCCAACTTTTAGAAGCAGAGCTGATTAATCATTATAAACCAAAGTATAACGTTCTTTTGCGGAGCGGCCAGCCTTTTTTGTATATACTTTTTAGCGCCGAAAAACTCCCTCACATTGAGCTGGTCCGTAACAAAAAAAAGAAGGGTATCTATTATGGCCCCTTTATTCAAAAATATAAGGCTCGTTCTGCCTACAATTATCTTATTGAAACTTTTCGACTTTTTCTGTGTCATAAAAAAATAGAGGGTGGATGCCTCTATTATCATATGGGTAAATGTGCTGGTATGTGTCGCTCTGATTTTGACAAAGATGAGTATCTTTTTCGGTTCAATCTAGCAGAGCAACTTCTTAAGGGACGTTACAACGAATCCCTCCGATCCCTTGAGCAACAAATTAATGTAGCAACAGCAGCGCTTAAATTTGAAAAAGCTCGTTTATTATATGGCTATCTGCAAAATCTAGAAACCATTTTTCAAACGATTAAAACTAAGTTCTCAACAGAGAAGTATGCTACTGAAACCTTTTTAGCAACAGCACCCCTCACGCCAAAAAAAACATCTAATCCAGTAATTGGAATAAAAATACAAGAACTATTAGGCTTAGAGAAGTCACCATCGACTATTGACTGTTTTGACGTTTCTCATTTGCAAGGAAGTTTTATCGTTGGTTCCTGCATCCGATTCACTGATGGAGTGCCAGATAAAAATCAGTTTCGTCGCTTTAAAATTCGTACATTAACTCAACAAAATGACTATGCCGCTTTACACGAAATTGTAACACGCCGCTATAAAGATCCATCGAATCTTCCAGATCTTATTTTAATCGATGGCGGCAAAGGACAGCTGAGCGCCGTCAAAGATAGCGTAGCTCATACGCCCATCGTAGCACTCGCTAAACGAGAAGAGCGCCTTTTCACCGCTCAGCATCCAGAAGGAATTATTTTAGATCAACAGAGTGAGGTGGGACATCTTTTTATGGCGCTACGAGATTATGCTCATCATTTTGCCTTGAGTTATCACCAAAAACGACGCAGCAAGAGTAAACTCGATGGGAATTAAGGTTTTACGAGAATCAATAGCACCTCTGTTGAATGACCATCCAATCATTATCGAGGCTGGCGCCCATATAGGACGTGATACACTCAAAATGAGCACACAATGGCCTCATGCAACTATTCACGCTTTTGAGCCAGTACCTACATTATTTGAACAATTAGTTCATAACACGCAAAATTACCCAAATGTTATTTGCTATCCTTATGCATTAGGAGCAGAAAACTGCACTGCCACTATGCATGTCAGCAGCGGACGATCTACGGCCACCAGCTCGCTTTTAGAACCTGAAGAGTATGCCCAAGAATTTCCTGACACCTTGTTTAATCCTCAAACAGTTAACGTCATCACGCTAGATAGCTGGGCGCAACAACATCAAATAGCTCACGTTGATTTTATGTGGCTCGATATGCAAGGCGGAGAGCTCGCTGCATTAAAAGCTGCTAAAACTTTACTCGCAACTCTCTCAGTTCTGCATATCGAAATTGCCCTATCCTATCGCTATAAAAATAATCCGCTCCTTGATGAAGTTACCACCTGGCTTGCATTCTATGGCTTTGAACCTCTTTTTACAACGCTTATTAAATCAACCTGGGGCAATACTGTTTTTATAAAAAAAGCAACTGATCAATAAATACTTTTACTTATCTTTTAATCATGCTACGATTTGTCAAAAGAGAAACTAAAATATCAAAGAGGAGAAGAGAGATGAAAGCATTTTCCTTAAGTTTTCTAGGGATGCTAACGCTAGCAACCGAGGCTATGGAGTTAGAGAACACTAAAGCTAACCAGCAAAAACACTCAAGCTCTCACAGTAGCTGGGCACGCAATACTGTAGCCCAACATCTGCAAAACTGGAACCAAAAAAAAACCACCTCCCGCAATCCAGATCCGATTATGGTGGGATTACGCGCTACCATAGAAAGTCAACAAGCATCTCTACAACAATTAACAAATAACAACAGGTCCTTACAAGAGAAAATACTTGAAATTGAAGATGAAAAGGAACAATTACGCCAAAAATTGGAAAAACAAGAAGAGCAACAGTCAACACTCATATCCGTTCAGCAAAATTATACATCCCTACTACTTCCCTTTGAGAGCCCCGCTGATAAGAAAGAATTTCATAAAAAATGGTTAAGTACGACATTGAGTACCCTACTTACACATGGCACCCCCGAAGATAAACGGGAAGCTACACATGCTTCTATTAATAATGCCCTACAAACTCATGCAGTCTTTGCTAAAGAAACTTCACATTATGTTTCAACAACAGCACTGAGACTATATATCCTTAATTGGAATACTATAAACAGTATGTTAATGGCTAAACTTTATTACACCGCATTGGAAAAAGATTGCCTTATAACGCTGGAAAAAGAAGAAGCAGAAGAGCCTACAGCGGTAACAATTTTTTTGATGACATTTATTAAACAAGCACTTAGTTCTACTGAGGACAAAGAACAAAAAATAGAAATAGTAAAAAATGCTTTTTCATGGGTTGAAAATTTAGGAAAAAATAATGAATCGTTATTAAATGAAACCCTGATTAATAATCTGCAAAAAATTTACCATGATAATAAAGAGATTCTTAGCTCAAATGATGCCGATAGGCTGAAGAGTTATCTACAAGGAAAAACAAAAGAAACATTACCCTTACTTTCCTAATTGTAGCACTATCTTATTTTTTTGGTGAAACTGAATCGCTTCTTGAGCATGCAAGAGAGTACTCTCTTGTCTTCGACCCATAGGCTTGAGAAATAGAGCAAGTCTCAAGCCTAAAAAATAGATATTATTTAACCTAATTGTTCAATCAAAATTGAAGCATTAACGTTTGCCTGTGTACCGCCAATCACACTCGCAAGGCCAACAGCTGCCGCTGAGCTATGATTTACCAGCGTAATAACGTCTCCTGCATTAAGAGTCAGAATACTTAGGCCAGTATTTTGCTGGGTACCCGCACCTGAACCATACACGGTGGACGGCTGCGCAACACCATTTACAAATAGTGCAAATTGATTTGGTTCAGTTCCCGATACAGAGAAACTAATGGCATATGTCCCTGCATTTGTAACAACAATTAAAGAAGTGGAAACAGTAACATCATGAGTAACGCCAAATAAGGGGCCATTATTATCAAAAGGAATTGCAGCGTCTACGGCAACTGTTTCAGGAGTAAGATTATAAATATAACCATACGCTAAAAGAGCGGCTATACCAGTTGCTCCCGTTGCACCTGTAGGTCCTGTTGCGCCAGTGGCTCCCGTAGGCCCAGTTGCACCATCTGCACCAGTCACGCCCGTGGCACCCGTAGGTCCTGTCGCACCTGTAGTACCGGTTATTCCCGTAGCACCAGTAGGTCCAGTGGGTCCAGCAATTCCATCAGATCCAGTTACACCTGTAGCTCCCGTAGGCCCAGTAGCACCATCTGTACCAGTCACCCCCGTTGCACCGGTAGGTCCTGTCGCACCTGTAGTACCGGTTATTCCCGTAGCACCAGTAGGTCCAGTGGGTCCAGCAATTCCATCAGATCCAGTTGCACCCGTAGCTCCCGTAGGCCCAGTTGCACCATCTGTACCAGTCACACCCGTTGCACCGGTAGGTCCTGTCGCACCTGTAGTACCAGTTATTCCAGTAGCACCGGTAGGTCCAGTGGGTCCAGCAATTCCATCAGATCCAGTT
>Ga0206849_1010_pt2 | contig 49865 bp, 44 predicted proteins | sample Alteio_BWOrgCont_15_FD_152892 | JGI IMG/M metagenome (GOLD analysis project Ga0206849, IMG submission 152892) | Enriched cells from forest soil in Barre Woods Harvard Forest LTER site, Petersham, Massachusetts, United States -... | ecosystem: Environmental > Terrestrial > Soil > Temperate forest >...
AGCCAATTATTGAATGCCTCAGCAAAATCATCAGATAGGGGTGAGAGTAGAAGAGGCAAAGCGCACACGAAGAAGAGCGATGCTAGCTCGAAGAAAATAGGGGAATTGCTAAAGCCGGGAGAGCATATAGCGTTTGTAGAGGTTTACTTGGAGATAACGTCAAAACTAAAAGCTGCTATTGATGATCGGTTGGATTTGATTGCTCTCGCACTCAAGAAGACATTGGTTAAGAAATCGCTACCTGAAGAAGTCCTACTGGCCACGCTTATTAAACCTAAAGGCAATTTTATTATTTCTGAAACTTTGGATAAAATAAAAAAATATTTTTTAGGAATAAAACTTATTCCGGCCGACCCGGATTTTCGTTTGGATATTGAGGGGCCTGAGGGTAAATCATTAGAACTTGTTGAGCAAACAATTCAGGGCAGCGTAGGTATTCTCATAGACGCTAAAAAAATGAATAAGGAGTTAGGTAATTCTGCGAAGATCTTCTATGCGCCTAAAAATATCGTGCTTGCTGAATTTACGGGCTCCGATACAATAACACCATATAGCTTTAAAGGAGCACTTCTAATTTCTGCGTGGAAGATACCACCTGCCATAGATAACCTTAAAATTGATTTCCATATTACTTCTGAAATTGGTGGATCATCATTTACAAGACATGAGATTTACAGACTAAAGGGCGATGGCACAATTTTGCATGAAATTAGTGACGGGGTGTATAGTGTATAATTCCCTAAAAAAAAGGAAGTAGGTGATGAAGAAGGCAACGTTTTTATTGAGTTTTTCTAGTGCACTTTGTGCGCTGACATTTTTTAATGTTAGGAGCATGAGCCTTAAGAAATCGGTGCAAGATTTGAGCAAAAGCTTTGATGTGGTGAGCCAATTATTGAATGCCTCAGCAAAATCATCAGATAGGGGTGAGAGTAGAAGAGGCAAAGCGCACACGAAGAAGAGCGATGCTAGCTCGAAGAAAATAGGGGAATTGCTAAAGCCGGGCGAGATAATAGAAATGGTGGAAGTTTCCTTTAAGCTAACAAAAAGACAACGGGAGGCAATTGAGATCTACCTGGAATGCATTGCCAAAAAAATGGATATTCGAATGAGGAAAAAAGAGTTGCCTCAACAAATAACGTTAGGATTCTTTTTTAATTATGATCCCAAACTTACGGTTTATAAAGCTTTAAATGAAATAAAAAATTACTTTCTAGCAATAAAAAAAAGCGCTTTCGATGATATGTTTGGTATGGTTATTGATGGAAATGGTAACGAGTTAGTATTGAACGAAAAGGATCAAAAAATTTTAGGAAAATTTTATATTGCTACAAATCCTGGAAAAGAAAAATTAAGCCCATCCAGTACCAATAAGAAGTTTGAATTTCGTAAAATAATTGAGAAAAAATCGACTGTTGTCACTATTGGCGAGTTTCCAACTGACGCAATAGTTCCAACTTCTAATTATTTCAACAATACTCTTCTAAAATGTGAATGGGGATTTCCTATAATAGAGTATCTTGAACTTAAATTTCATATTACTAAAGGCAGTGCTAGGAGGATGGTAACCTATCTATTGCGAGGTAATGGTGAAATTTTGCAGCAAGTTGCGCCAGATATTGTTAGTTTTTAATTCCCGCCAAGGATATTGATAATGAAGAAGAAAGCGCTTTTATTAAATGTTTTTATTGCGGTATGTTCTCTAATCTTCGTTGAAGTTAGTGGCATGAGCCTTAAGAAAGCGGTTCAAGATTTGAGCAAAAATTTTGATGTTGTGAGTCAATCGTTGAATGTTTCAGGGAAATCGTTGGATAGGGGTGGTGACCCTAGCAGTTCATCTGAGGTGCGAAAACCGATGCTGACAGTAGAAGTATATGCGCAGATTAAATTATTTTATGCTCCGGCAAAAACTTTTGTTGATAATGTGCTTAAGGATAGTGAGGTTTCAGCAACGATTAACGATTCATTAAAAGCGGTAGAGCCCATAAAAATTCTTACCGTCTCAAACGTAGATTCCCAAGATCAGCGTGATATTGCTAAAGCCATTCAAGCATATTATAATGCAACAAACCCTAATTTCCCGGCGATGTTGAGTGATTATGTCATGGTTGGCAAAGATGTGACTCTTAAAGATAGCAATGTGGGTTCTAAACTTTTTATGAGTTTATCTATGTTGCAAAGGGGTGTGCTAACGGACGAAGCAAAAAACGCAATGGTCAAGAGTTTGGGGAAAAGTAGCAGGATGCGTTTTCATGAGACTCCTCGTTTTTTAATAGCAAACTTTGAGAACCGCCTGGAGGAGAATTTTTTTACGAAGATCTCTCCTCTTCAAGTACCAGTTACACTTTCTGTCAAAATCAAATCTCAAGATGATAAAGGAGAAAGTGTAACGTATATTTTGAGAGATAAAATTAAAGAGCCAATCAGAAAGATGGTAGTCAGTTTCCCAGAACATGAGATAGGGCATGCTTCAACAAAATCACCAGATAAGGCTGCTGCAGAGGAAAAAGAAGAGCGAAAACCTTCGTCCCCAGAAGGCAAAGCAAATGGCAAAATAACTGGAATAAGAGTGTCTATCGATGTCCATGATTCTATCCAAAAAGGGCTAGGAAATTATGTCGAGTGTCTCTTTAGCAAGTTAAGAGAAACATATGATGAGTTAGGGTATACTTTTCACGGCGTTTCTTCGGCCCCAATACCAGTTTTAGAAGTTAAAGAGGTAGGCATACCTTTTGCGCACAAAGATAAAGTCTTAAGCGCTCTGAGGGAATTTTTTCATAACATAACTCCAGAGACCATTAATAAAAAAACTAAATTTTTTGTTACAAGTAAGTATAATTTAGGTGCCGAATATGTAACCTTACGCTTATTAGATGGTGGAAAAAAAATTAATGCGATGCTTGACTTGCTTAGTCATGATGATCGGGAATCGGCGAAAGAATCTCTACGTAAAAAACTTACTATACAAAATAGTAATGATATTCAAATTCTTAGCTCTCTTAGTAAAACCATAGCTGAATTTGATGCGCCAATAGCTACCCAAATTTTTGAGGAAACAGGTAAAGAATGTGATCCTTTGCAAATTCCCGTAGACAAGCTAAGAATTACCCTATCTTTATCTTCTGAGGAGGAGGGCATTCTCGGAACGATCAGTGAAGATTATCTTTTACAGAAAAATGGCCAATTCTTTGATCAAAATAGTAACAAAATTAATATATAAACTGGTAATCATCACTAGAAGTTCATTATTATTCAGTGGCTCTCTATTTTTTGTTTGTTTGCATCCTGCAAACATTCTATAAATTGGTCTGTTGGCAATGGTGTTATTTCAGGACCATAATTCCAGCGGCATTTCTGAGGATCGCGTGGCTCTTCAAGGCGGGAGATTCTATTAAGCCAGATGCCATGGTGCCCACGGGCTTGCGTGGTAATGAGTTCAAAATCCTCTCGTTTTGTTAATTTTCCAAGCATAATTACTGGAAGATGAACTAGATAAACTCCCTGATGTTCGAGCCACTCCTGATGAATTGCAAATTCATTGTTAAATGTTGCCATAACAATAGGTTCTTCTTTGCTGCTCAAGCCGGCAAGAAAGCCTAGATAAAACCATGAATGAGGAAGATTTATGTTATAGGCGCCGATCAAAAGATCAGGATTTTTTGATTTGAAATGATCTTTCAGCAAGAGACCAATAGTACGGGCTGCTTCTTGCAAAACTTTAAAATAGTCGGACAACTTTTTATGAGCTATCAAGTAATTAATCTTATCAAGAACAGGAGCATCAGGAGTGATGAATAATGCCTCTGGTCTCTGTGCTCCATAGGCACGCCAGGCGCAGGGGGAGAAATCCATGTGATTGGTGTATTGCGCTGCTTGTGTCGGGCAATGATACATTTCCAGATCAAAAAATATTCCTGCCAAAGGAATGCCATTATTTATTTCTGGCCATTTTCTTAAAAAACCATCAAAAACATCAAGTACCTCAGGTTTCCAAAATCCTTCGACGTCAAAAGGGCTGGGAATGTTGGGGTAACGAGTGCCGAACATATCCTCAACTGGTTGGGGCGCTAGGTGACTAGCAAAATTACTCGTTATATCAGTACCCAAAAAAAGCGCAGGAAACGGTTTTTTTTGAGCTGCAATTGCTTGAGTAAAGAGGTTGATTTTTTCCAAAAAAGCTTGGCATTCATCTTTCTTGCGGGCTTTGTTGCTCAAAAACCATTCCGGATTCCATTCCATCCACAAAAAATCTAAATCAAGGGCTACTAAATTTTGAGCTGCAGTGGCTTCGCATCCATGGTAACTCTCCGGATCTGCCCATCCTCCTATTACTTTGTTATTTTTAGTAATTTTTCGCCAATTTGGCGAGAGCGACTGTTCTAGTATATCAAGCTTGTTGCGCATATCGGCATAATTATTATAGGGGAGCGTAGATGCTGTAGGATAGCAGAGTGTATATATATCGATAAAAAAGTGTTGCAAATGATTACAAAAGGAGTTTCGCTCATCTTGTGTGTTGGGCAAAAGCATAAAATTTTCCTGAAGGGCATCGGCGGTTATTAATGACCGTTTAGTTATAACAAGTTTCTTTTTTTTGTTACCAATGGGAAGATAGAGACCCAGAGGCAACGTAGAAAATTTGTTAGGCTTCTTTCTGTCTGAAGATTCCTTAGTTGATTGAAAAGGAAGGAGATAGGGTGTAGCTGACCTATTGATAAGTTGCCGTCCTTCGGAAGGAGTGCTTTGTTCATTTAATAATGAAGTGGCGTGGCCCTGGCGCAATAGATGATCGGGCTGCATAGTAAAATTTAAAAATTCTTGAAGCTGTTGCTCCTGAGAAGCGGGGAAATGGCCCCCTATTTGAGTAATAAACGCGGAACAAAGCTGTACCCAGGCGGCATTAAATGAGTTAGTGCCGGGCAGAAGGAGGCAGATAAGATTATTATCGAGTAATCGTAATTTTTCAAGTAGGGTGACAAGTCGGGTTGACAAAGGATGTAGAGGGGCTTTGTTTGCTAATGCGTGAAGAGTTGTGTGAAGTAAGAGCGGATCAAGCGCTACAAAAATAGCCTGATAGTGTTCAATGCTTTCGGGAATACTATCCAACAAAGAAGAGTAGCTCCAGATAAATCCTGCGTTTGTAGCATATTTTCTAACTGAGGCAAAATCGTAGTCAGACGTTCCTGTGGTATCGATGAGCAGGGCTTGTATGGAGGAGGTAGAGTGCGTTTCCTGCGATGTAGACAAACTACTCAGTGTTCCCAGAAATAATAATTTTTTTAATCGAAGGCTGAACTGCTTCATTGACTTTTTACTCTCACTATTTTTCCACATTGCACCCCAAAACCTCACCTTTCACTTCACCTTTTTATTGTAACAAGAGCCTGTTTGATATCGCAATCATTCTCTATAATTTTTATATTTTTTATAAAAAGTGTTGCGTTAATGCTGCTTTTTTATCCAGTGTTAGCATAAAGGTTGTTGAGGAATTGTTTTTTTAAGAGAGAGGAGATCTGCTATGACGAATAAGAAGACAAGATTGAGATTGATAGGTAGTATGGTTTTGATTCTGATCGGGACGCTTGTTCCGTTAGGGGCGATGGAGGATAGTGGAAAAATAAAATATCAACATGGTCTTCCTCTCCTCATAAATGGACAAATCGATCCTGTCTCGCAACAAACAGAGCTTACCAATGCATGCTATTTTAATGCGCCAATCCAAGTTTTGCATAATTTAGAACCATTTACAAAGATAGTAAATGAAGCAGTTATTAATGCGCAGCACTATCCAGTTGCGGCTGCTTATCAGGCGATTAGTAAAAAATTTGATAAAAATTTGAATAAAGCAGATTTTTTTAGGTTGAATGATGTATTGAATCCTACGAAGAGTGGCCCAAAGAAAATTCCCTCTCTGCCCGACATAAAAGCTTATCTTACAGGAACAAACTTATATAGTTTAGACAGTCAAAATGATCAAGAAAAAGTAAGAAAATTTTCCGACGAAATAGCTACCAGAATTTTAAATGCGCTTAATAAGGAAAATTATGAGGCAGCGCAAAAATATTTACAGAGCGGCGCTGGAGGTAATGCATTTTTTGATAAATATGGATTTGACATCCTACAATTTGCAAAAACATACATAGAGCAATTTTTTGGTAGAAATCAACTACAAAATTCATGGACTGAATTTACCACTATATTATTAGATCAATTAATAAAAGCAGTTCCTGCCCTGGCTAATGTTATACAAGTAGAAAAAAAAATAGAAATAAGCAAAAACGATAAGCCATTCGTAAAAATGCATGAAGTAAAAGGTGCGGAGTTTTTTGTTCAATTGACTATTCCTGACACTCTTAATGCTCACCAAAAATTGGAGGATTTTATAAAAAATCCTCCAATTACAAAGGAGGGTTCTTATAAAATTCCCACTCAGGATCAAGCAATAGAGCCTGCCTATAAAAAAATTATTTATACTTCGGCTCCTGAAGTTTTAATCGTAAAGGTAAATTCTGTTGCCTGGGAAAAATATCTTCTTGCTGAAGGTGCTGATGGGCAGCCTACAAACTTACCAATAGTTTTGGCCCACCTAGATTTTAACGATCATCGGTATGAATTAAAAGGAATGGTTTTTAGCATTGTTGGGCATTATTTTGGGATTGTAAAGAAAGAGGATAAGTGGTATAGGTGTGAGGATCATACAAAAATAGCGCTGCTCACTGAAAAACAAGCGCTTGAATTTGCTTGTAAAAGTGAAGTACTTGCTTATCAAAAAAAATCCATAAAAAACCCTACCATTCCTCCTATCCTTAAACCACAGGAAACACCAAAAAAACCGGTGATAGCAAATCCTGGTGTAACCACCGGGCCAGTTAAACCAGCTCAATCAACCAAAGAAGAACAAGAAGCGCAAAAGAAGTTGCTAGCGGAACGCGCAGAGTGGCAAAGGCTTTATAACGAAGAACATGATTCTTCATCTTCTTCTATAACTAAACCGGACCAAGAATCAAAAAAGCCGGTGATAGCAAATCCTCGTGTAACTACAGGGCCAGTTAAACCAGCCCAATCAACAAATCTATTGCCGCCAGCATTCGATATGTTTACTCAAGCATTAAAAGAATTGAGCGAAAGATTACGATAAATCTGCGCTAGGTAGAGGGCTTAGCTTGTTGAATACGTTGAATAAGGAAAAGAGAAAGTCCTTCTGATTAATCAGGAGGACTTTCTCTTTCAAGAATGTTTATCAAAATGAACCATCATCAGCACTTGCATCTTGGCTCAACTGATTAAGACTTGCTTGTGCAGGCCCTGGTGGAGGGGGTAGCGTAGCTTGTGAAGTTGGGGCTTGTGCTGTGCTTACATCTCCTGAGCTAACTACCGTTGAACTGCCACTGCTGTTTTGGGCTGTTACGGATGCTGCTGCGCTGGCCGTTTGTGCATTGTAGATTATTGTTGCAGCATTGATGCTGGCCAGAACTGGAGCGCTGATGGTGCCATAAGCAGATTGATATTGTTTTAGAAGATTGTTCGTGATAAGAGCAGCCCCGCTATTGACTGGGCTAGTTGAAGCCTGTGCGAAAATATTTCCGCTGACTAGGCTACAGAGACCTGGTGTAAATTCCTTATTAGCCAGAACATAGTCAGGATCAAGTCCATAGGTGCCTGCGCTGATGTTGTTGTTGGTGAGTAGGGTGCAGAGAACAAAATCCTTTACGGGCTTTCCTTGGGCATCCTGTAGTGGTGTTCCTGTAGGACTTAGCAATGGTATTGTATAGATATATAGGTTATTGGCAAGATCTTGGCTGCTTGCAGCCTGAAGAGTAAAGGTGCCAAATGAGACCGTTTCCATCTGTTTTAAATAAGTAGATCGTGCTTGATTAATAGTGCTAGCAACCTCTGGTGACAATGATAAACGCTTTTGAAGATAAGTTTCGGTAGCGCCGGTGCAATAACGCGCACTTTGTTGTCCGTCCTGTGTAGGATTGCTTGAATCGCAGTGGTACACTTTTTGTGATATTAAACTTACTGCCATAGTTTGTGCTTGAGGATTCGATTGTGCAGGCGATTGGCCAAGACTACCGGGCATCATTGAAGGAGGACCGAAGGAGCCACTTGTCCATTCAGCCAAGGCTAAATAATCTTTTTGGGGATTGTTCTGGAGTGTTAGGCCAGTGGTTTGACTGGTGTACACATAATTTCCTTTCAGAAGATCAACATTATTATCAGCCTGAAGGTGCAGCGTTGGAGAGATAGTGGGTGCCTGCAAAAACTTAAATTTGTTCTGTTCTCTTGTTTCTCGATCTGTTTCTAGTGTTAGGGGAGCAAATTGAGAGCTTTGTGTACAGGGAGCAGCGGATATGGGGCAATAGTGATCTGGTGGGCGTAGAGTTGTTATAGGATTAACTGTCATCTTTGGATCAAGAATATCATATTCAATGGCAGCTCCTGATGCGATTACTCCAATGGTTTTTATGGAAAAAGGAACTGTATTTGATGAGGGGGAACCGGCAGCGCTGGTGGTTTTTGCTTTGGTAATAGTAACTTCAATTGTTTGCCAATCGCTTGGCTCTGTTGTTGACTCTGTCCATACTTTGATTTTAAGTGTTGAGCCTGATAGTTGAGTTTTTATATGATACCAGGTCCCGAGTTCAAAAGAAGGTCCCGTAAGTGTAGTAAACCATCCCTTACCTTCATGTTCATAAGCGGTAAAAGTTGTTGGCGAGGTTTCTGCATCTTTGCTGAAAATGACCATTTTTGCCAGATGGGCAGGATCGATAGGTGCTGTTTTTTGACGTTGAACAGTAGCAAGAGATAAATCAGAGCCCTGGTAAAGACCGATTTTGAAACTATTAAGGGTATAAATTGTTCGTAGGCGAATATGAGCAGAGGACGCTGCTGTGCTAAGAGGGCAAAACTGGGTCTGATTGAACCAATCTTTATTTTTAAGAGGCGCATTTTGTTGAGCTGAACTAATCAGAGCAGGAGCAACTGCAATTTCTTGGCTAAAACTGTTACGGGCTTTATTGTACAGGGCAAAGCCCTGGGAGGGATTTAGGTCTAAAACATTGGTAGATATTCCATATATTGAGCCAACATCGCCTGGGACGATTTTCGGATCGGTATTTGGCGTGAGGAGCATAGACCAATAGTCTCCCACCAGCAGTGAGATTTGTTCCTTAATGGTTTCAAAATTATTAGCCATTCTATTTTGAGCAAAACCAAGTCCACGTTGTTGATTGCTGACTTCTGCACTATATTTTTCTGAAAATTCTGCAGAAAAAGTAGCTTGCTGGTTTTGATAAACGGAGTGATTTTGATTTACGTAGATCTGATACTTTTCAACATAATCTTCTTCATCTTCTTTGCGTTCAACATTTAATTTATCTTGCTGATAACTTCCATATATTCCAAAAAGTTGAGGGCCAACAATTGTTACAAGACCAAGAATCACCATGCCGGTTGAGGCACCGCCTGTTAAGGGGATGGTTGCTAATAAAAGAGCTGTTGTTATGACAGCACCTATAGTGCCTTGATAGGCGTCGAGCGTGGTGCTAACAGATGACGTCCAGCCGCTTGCGCTAACAGGAGCGCCCAGAGCTTGAAGAGCGCCGGCGAACATATAGGTAACTGCAGTTACAATGTCAATAAAAATGCGCGTGAGGATGGATATCAGATAACTTACTAATTTAAAAACAGTGATTAATTGTTCCATAAAAAATTGAATATCAAAAGTAACGACCTGCAAGACAGTAGCTGCAGCATCGAGTGCCATTGTTGAGAGCCCGGCTAATGCATCAGGACCAAGGGCAGAAAAGTCGCCTCTTACTGCATCAGCGGCTAAATTAGCTATAGTGTATACGGCGTCTACGCCGAGTCGTACAGCTCCGCCTGCCACCGTAACTATAGCATCAGCATCCATTGCCAACGCGTTAATGCCCGCATCTGCAAATGTTTCAAAACCTTTTCCAGCAGCATCACAAAGTTGAGTATCGCTTACGCCATCCCCGCCGCTAGGATCAAGTGTTAAATTGCAATCTTTTGTAATAATTCCCCCCGTCCAATTTGCTGCAGAATCTAGAGCGCCCTTAACTATACCAACCGTATGAGTCGAAAAATTCATAGCGGCACCCACTGCTCTTCTTACCTCATCTCTTTGGCGCGTAAATTCATTGCTCACTGCACTTTTTTCGTGGGTGAGTGCATTAACTGAAGTACTTGCTATGGCCTTTACTCTGTCAAGAAGTTTTTTAGATGTTTGCAGCAGCTCTTCAGCTTTCTTTTTGCCCAGACTGACCAGAAGACTGGTGGCGGTGCCAAAGCCTAATGCCTCAGCCTCCTTCGCTATCGATTTTCCTGTATCTTCAACTTTATTTAAAATATCTTTGCTAAGATTTTTTGCTGTGTCTAGCGTGGCGCCTCCAACAGTTTTTGCATCATCCCACAAATTTCCTGCAAATTGTGTGTGTGCGCTGGAATCGGGTGGGGGGGTAGTATTTTGTGCCGCAGTAATCGCTTGCACAAAATTGTTATGTAAATTGGCTAAGTCTTCAAGGTAAACCGAGTCTGAGGGATCATAGGGTAAAAAGAGGGGTTCTGGTTTTTTAATTTGGTTATTTCCTAAAACGCCTAGTGTTGTGGCAAGATGTTCTTTATCAGTGAGCATATTCATAAGGGCTTGGAGATTTTTTATCATGGCGACTACTATTAATTGATCCATAAGATGCGGATCTGCCTGAGCTTCTTGAAGTGTCAGAGGTGATTTTTTTTGGCTTATTAACTGATATGCTTGCTCGGGATTATCGCCAATTGCTAGCGCCCGATAATAGGGAGTTTTTTCAAAATCTTGAGTGAGCGGATAGGCAGCAACTTGGGAATGAAGTGGGCTTGTATTCCAATCTGTAGTTGTGCTTAGCCAACGATTGCGTGCGTTTTGATTTAACAGGAGAGTAAGGTGTAACATATCTGAGCTACTGCGTAGATTAACAAACGTCTCATCATAATAGGCAACTTCCCAATTAGGAAGATAGCCAAACATAGTTTCTTCAGTCTTCTTAACGTTTACTAAATTATTCTGGTCCAGCATAAAACTATGGGTAATGCAGTATTTTAGGAATCTTTGCCATGTGGTAGATCGAATCAATGTTTTTTGATTAATTGGCATACTTTTCCAAAAAGGAGTTGAGGTCATATTCTTCCAGTGACCAAGTTGAAATACGCTACGCAATAAATTCCAGTTTGGTTCGGTTTTTTTATCAAAGATGAGATCCTCGAGTTTTTGCCAAGAACCTAGTTTTTCGATGAGTTGATTAACTAGCGTGGGCCAGGAAGTTTTTTCGATTGCTGTTGTAAAATCTATCCCTTGAGATAGTGCGATGGTTGCGAGACGTCCAGCACATTCAATACGAACCACATATTCAAAATAAAAGTAAAAATTTTGGAGATACCGGACGATGTTTGCAGGTAGGTTCATTCCTTGAGCGCCAAACGTCTCTTCGACGGCCTTTTGATTTAATGAATTAATACTATAAGGATTTGGTTGAGGAGTTTTTTGACCTGCTATAACAGGATTAAAAAGCAGCTCGGCTACTGTTTGAGCATCTTGGGTGAGTTGTATATTTTTTTTGAGTGTTTTTTTACCATTTTCAATAGCGGTTGTTGCGGGCACAGCTGAGCTCATTCCTGAGAAAAAAAAGAGGACAAAGTATATAATTATCATCTATGGTTCCTTTTAGGCAGCTGCTGCACTATTGCTTTCATGTTGAGAATAGTTTAAGGAGGTTGGAGTAATAATTTTGAAAGCAGCCTGACATCCGGCTGCCATAAAACCGATACCTCCAAAAATTGATAAAAAATTATCTAGCCCTTGTAGTGTTCCAGAAACAACGCTTACATTGCTGCCTTTTTGATCTTTTTGTGATACGGCATATGAAACATTTGAAGGTTGAAGAGTCAAATTAAAGCGATAAGTAAGAGGCTGATTTATCAATTGTTGTAGGTGCTGAGGGGGCATTTCCCAAAGTTGAGTTTTAGGATCAGTACTTATTTGTTGTAAAGGGGATAAAATTGTTTCATTAAAATTTCCTTTTTTATCATAAGTTTTATTGGTTATTTTTTGCTCAGCAAAGTTAAGCGTTATACTTTTAGTGTCGGCTGTTTGAGTGCCATAAAAACCTATGAGCCGATATTGAGTTAAGCGTTCAGGATCGCCTGATATCCACCGGCCCTTGTTAACCATGACGCCAGCAAAAAAGGGATAGGTAACATTAGCAAGGGTAACTTCCACTTGTACCTCATAGGGGGTAGCTGGGCTAATAAATTCTGTGAAAATTGAGCTACATTCGGGATTGGATGATCCGTGTGCCCAATAGGGAGTGCCGTAGGGTACAATTTTTCGTTGCCAAAAACTTTGAGTTGGCGCATCATATTCCCAATCGCCCGCTTTTTCCTGATACACGTTAAACCATGGTTGCTGTTCATTGTTAGGTGTATTCATGAGCGAGGCAGCAAAAAGTTGATCAAAAGTAATTGGGTAGACTAAATAATGATTTTTGGGTTTGCTTACGTTGATAGATTGCATTAGATAGAGGTACTCGTTTTGTTGCTCTTGATTAAGAGATTGGTAATAATTTTTCAAATCTGATTGTTTTTGTACAAAGTTAGTAACAATAGTATTTATTATTTTTGTACGTTGCTGTTGCAGATTTTTTATAAATAATTGATATGCATCGGCTATATCTTTTTGTTTTGCGCTTAAGAGGGCAAATTGATTTTGGGCTTGGGTGTTAAGCCATTGGGCATACATGCTGCCACCGCTCATTAGAGAAACTTGGAGAAAAAGAGGCATGCTTCCTTCTGCTATAGAAGATACAATTCGCGCTCCAATTGCTGGAAGAATTTCAAATTGGGCTCGGGCTGAAGTGTTAGATAAATTCTTTAAGCGGGTTGCTATTTTTTCTTGAATTGTTTTGTCATGCCAAAAATCTATGAGCCCGGGAAGTCGTTTTTGTTCAGATCGCACAAGAAAGCGAAGAAGAGTGGTATAGTCGTTGAGAATATACTTTTCTTCCAGGTGTATGTAAGCAATAACGGCCTGGCTTAGAGCATCCTCAAGACACTGAACTTCCCATTCTTGGGTAAAGGAAAGACGATGAGTAATGGCACTACAGCAATGAGCTAAGGAATGATGGAGGCGTTGCCATGCTGATAAAGATTGGGCTGTTGTATGAGCAAATTCAGTTAAATAATTTATGCGGCTTTCTGTTATATAATACTTGAAAAAGAGGGACAATTTGTTTTCGTGGGTGCCAGAAGTAAGAGCAGCCTTATCCTCTTTCTGTTCTTCATCAAGTTTTTTTCTAAGATAATGAGCAACGCAGAGTGCTGCAGTTATTGTATGAGAAGGAGAAGCGATGGTAATTAGGGCAATTATTTGTTCTGCTTGATGATAATCGTCTTCAGGTAGATTTAATCCATGAGCCCCAAAAATATGCTCCACAACCTTCTTGGTTAAGGTGTGCTGTGCAATTTCATTCCTAATCAGCGCACTTCTATGCACAGATGAGAAATATAAATAGGCTAAAAATAGGGGTGTGCTAATGACCACTATTTTGGTAAACATAGAACTATTTTTCATCACTCCTTTTTCCCATTCTTTTATTTTAAGGCTCCACTCCTGGAGCTGGTAATTGCATTGTATCAGGTAGTGTTGGTAATGTTGGTCCGCCACCAGGAAGCGAAGGGAGTGTTACTGCCTGCTCATCTTCCTTAATTTTCTCTTCAATGCCCTTAAGAAAAGCTTGACATATACGACAGGAGCCAACTTCATGGACGCCAAGGCCGACGTGTGCAGCAGCATTACGTGTTATACATTCCATGCATGGATCCAAAATAGCTTCTTGCGCAAAAAGAGGATCTAAGAGCGCTATGAAATCACCTAAGCATGCCCGCGTCATGAGCATAATGCCCTGAGTTGAGTTAAGCCATTCGGGCTGTTTGAGAAGTTCTTGAGCATATAAATAATTAGCTGTAGGAATATTTATAAAAAGTCGTTGTTCTCCATTGGCTCCCGCAGCAAAGTAGGCAATGGGGTAACCTAAAATATTACCAAATTCTGAGACCGCCTCGGTTTTATTTGTAGCATTTTTTACAACTGGTGCAGGCCATGGAACGGAGGATATGCCAGGCGGTATTTTTTGTGCAAGTTGTGGGATAATTTTAATTCCTCGCATTGTTGATTGATTATAAAAAAAGAGGGGGGGGTTAATTTTTTGTAGTGATGCAAGAAGATTTATTTTTGCTTTTAAATCAAGATTTTCTAGTTGCGGGACCTCTTTTTCTACAAGAGGCTGTATCCTCTGCGCATGTTCTAAAAAAAGAGTAGCACCTGATTGAATATTTTGGGTGGATGCTTGCTGTAATGTTTTTGTGTAAGCATTAAAAAAGGAGAGATATAAGCCATATAATTTTAGATAGGCGGTGCGTTCGTCTTTGATGAGCGATTTTCCGGCTTCTTCATTCAGAAATATGTTTTCGCTTTTTTCAAGTAAGAGCAGTAAATTACTTCCTGAATCTTGTTTTATAAGAAGAGTGCCCGCATAGGTAGCCATATTTTTTGGCATAGCAGGAAAACGGGCGAGAATTGCTTGATTGAGTTGTGCTTCGATAAGGGCAACCAAATGATTAATGATAAGCGTTTTTTGGTTGAGAGCATATTTTTCCTGACTTGCCAAATAGTCGGGTATGGTATCGATATGCGTTACGGAAAGAGTAGCATACACACTGGTCAGGTAGATATAGAGTTGATTGAGCATAAGCAGATGAATCTTGCTAAAAAAAATCAAAAAATTTGGTTTGTTCCCGACACCCTCTAAAAAGGTGTCTAAAAGCTGAGCAAGTGCAGTATCAGTTGTAAAAAGTTGACTTCCTGTAGGATGATTTTTTTTGTTATTTTGTTTTGTAAAGCTTGTATTCCCTTGGCTCAGGCCTATTTGAAGGGCCTCAGGAATTTTATGTTTTGTGTGAGCCGTTACGCCAATAATTTGTCCTGTAGAAGTTCTAGGATACGCATCATTAACTTGTTGTGCTGATAAAGTTTCCCCTGAAGGGGATGGAAACCCGAGAGATGAAGAAATATTAGCAGCATTAATCGGAAAAAAGAATACCACAAGAGAGAAAGAAAAACTTACTGTACTATGTTCCATATGACTTCCTTAGTATGACCTATTGGCCCTATGGTATCATTATCAATAAAAAGAAAGCTAGAGATTATACGCGACAAAATTTACGCTCAGCCTAAAAAGCTTTATAGTAATAACTAGATAGAGAAAAATATGTGATAAACTTATACTTTTTGATGGGGTTTTTATGAATATTCGTCCTCTGCGCATTCTCCTAATTTTTTTGATTTTGGGAGGTAGTTTTTTGGGATGGCGCTCTTACCATTATTTTTTTGATATGCATCAACCGATTTTGAGCATTGTTGGTCTTAAAGCCGGTTCTTATGTTGCCAATGAGCTGAATTGTACTATTGTTGGGAGTGATAGCTACAAAATAGCTAACCTTTCCGTATGGTTAGATGGTAAGATACTGGTAGATTGTTTTAAAGTTAATTCACGAATGGTTGAGCATCCTTTTTGTATAGCGACTAAGACGTTAACGAATGGTCTTCATACTTTAAAAGTAGAAGCCATCAATGCACTTTATAACAAAAAATCTACGCGGACTGAGTGTTCTTTCTACGTTGATAACACGCCATTACAAGCAGCTCTTATACGTTTAGATACTGATTGCAAGGTTTTCCAAGGACGAACATTACATTTACAATTTCAGGTTAATAAAGATATTGATCAGGCCCGAGTCCATACTTTATCTCATACGTATCCGGCTGTGCGGGAAGCAAAAAATTCTCCCATTTATGAAGCGTTTATCCCTATTTCCTGTGAAGAATCTCCTAGCGAGCATTTGGCACGTATAGAAATTATTGATCACGTTGGGGCTTCCAGTTTACTTGAAGCCAAATTTCAAATTGTTGCTTTTCCATTTAAACGTCAGCAGCTTGTGCATGTTGATACTGCTAAACTGAAAGTGGAAAAAGAGGTCGGCTTAAGTGAAAAAATGTTTGAAGAAGAATTAATTCAACATGCTCGTCAGTCTCCCCCACAAAAATTATGGCAGGGTTCTTTTTACCCTCCTATTGATATTATCATGGTGTCGACTGAGTATGGCACTATTCGTACAACCAAAGAACGTGGTCGTTACATGCACAAAGCGGTAGATGTGATTAATCAACCAAAATCTGTTGTATGGGCAACTCAGGATGGTGTTATTGTTATAAAAAATCGTTATGAGCATAGTGGAAATACGGTTGTAATTGATCATGGTTGTGGAATTTTATCTCTTTTCTTCCATTTAGATACATTTGCTGATATTGCTGTTGGAGATAGGATTAAGCGGGGCAAACCTCTGGGAACATTAGGAGAGACAGGCTATGCAAAGGGATATCATCTTCATTGGGAGATGCGCATTAATAATGAGCCTGTAGATCCAATGCAATGGATTAAGCCGAATTTTTAATTATACAAAGGAGAGTATGTATGTATCGATCATCTACTCGATGGGAGCAATCTTTAGTAGAATTTGGTATGCGTCTTGGGGCATGGAGATGGGTGGCGACTGGTTGTATAACTGCCTTTTTTTTGATTGGTGGAGTGCTTCTTATGCAAATGGTGCATGCCCGCCAACTGTTCTATAAGAGTACCAAGCATGAATTGGAGATACAACAGCATGCTCTGAGAGAAAAAGTTTTACATTATGGATCATTACAGCAGATCATAAATAGGCGTTTTCAGCAGGTAAAGAATAAAGAAACTCAATTAAAGAAACATTACGATAAAGAAGCGTGCGGGCTTCTATTTGATCAGGCACACCAGCATGGAGTTTTTGTATGCTCCTATGCTGCTGATTCTGCATGTCAGCTTGATGATGGAAAAAAACTAAACAAAAATGATGCTATTGCAGTCAAGGGTCCATATGAAGCTCTTTTAGACTTATGTACTGCTCTCCATGAAAAATATCCCCATTTACGCTGTCGTATTGATTCATTGTATGCGACTGTGCCTGGGCAAGTCCAAGCTTCTCTTTTTTTAGAAAGCTTTGATCTAAATAATACAGCTCAACGAGGAGAAGTAGGATGATCAAATGGATTATTCTCTCTATTTGTACGGTAAATATTGTTTTGGCTACACGTCATGAGCGTAATCCTTTTTGCTATGAAGGGGATTGCAAAAGTTTTAATGAGGATAAAAACATGCTTCTTGTGCCAGAATCCACTACAGAAATTGTTTCTCTTTCAGAAAAAGAATGGCATAGAGCAGATGAAAAATCTGTCAGTAAAGAAGAGACTTTAGTAGTTTTTAAAAATAAAGAGGATTCTCTGTGTACGATAATTCTTGAGCCGCAGGAATAACCTACATTTTGTTGAACAATAAAGTAAAATTTTATACGTATAAAAAAAAGCCCTTCAACTTGAATAAGCTGAAGGGTTAGGGGGTGAACAATACACAAAAATGTACTGTTCATTTAGGGACATTATGGTGATTTTTTCAAGGTTTTTCAACAAAAACTAAGCACATAGTAACAACCGATTGCAGAGTTGTCAAGTTTTTTTGTTGAAGTTTTTTTAGGTAGATTCTTGTGGCTTATAGTGCAGGGTAACGCACAGACTAGAAATGGATTTTGAAAAAATTTTAGCCTTCTCCTGTTCTGGATGGCTATTTTGATTGACTATCGCCCAAAGGTGTTGAATGCAATATCCTTCAGCTGGAGCTGTCAGGGTTTTAAATTTTGATCCTTGTATATATTCTTCCACCTTATTCTGTATGGATTCACAAGTCTCATAGGGTGAAAGTTGAAGATAGTCTTTTATTGAATCACTATCTTTTTCTGGCCTGTTTATGCAGATAAGTATTCTATCGTGGTCGCGTTGATTTTTTTCAAATTCTGCTTGATGTATGTTAGTCCACACTTTTGGGTCAAGAAAGGTTCCTTCTCTTTCTTGCGCCCCGTTATTTTCAGAGTTGTCAATTGAGCCAAGAAAAGCATGACATTTTTGGAAGAAGATTGCGCTGAGTGATAATAACGACAAAGAAAACAATAAGTGCTTATAGTTCATAATAACTCCTTTTATAAAGATTAAACAGCACCAACAATCAGCGTAGAATAAAAATGGTAAGAAGTTAATAAGAAAATAATTTCGGTGTAGAGGTGATAAAATAGCTTTCTAGGATTCTTGCGGAATGCGTTTCAGCGCAACAAAAAGACACTTAATAGCATTGTTATTTATTGAAATTTTTTCGATATAATACTTACTACGAGATGGTTTAATTTGATCGCGTGCATATTGTTCAAGTTGATCAATGAGGGTTGAGGCTTTTTTTTGTTTAGTATCAGCATCTTCCATTGGTGTTGAAAGATCAAGGTAACGTGCCTCTTGAACATTGATTGAACCCGAGTTATACAGTTTTGCTAAACAAACAGGTGTCTTTTGAGCAGTTTCCTCTATGTATTGTTGTATCTCTTCCCACAGATCATCAGTAAGCCATGGATAGTGCTGTGACCAGCTGTTCTGATTTAGTTCTTGTGCAGGTGAGCGCGCTGCTACAAAAGAGGCATACAACGAAGTTCCACTGAGAGATGATAAAAACAAAGAAAGTAAGAGTTGCTTAGGGCTCATGGTAATTTCCTTGTAAAGACTAAACTTTGCAGCTGATATCAATCTGCTAGTATAAAGCAAAAGAGAGGGGGAAGTTAAGAGAGGGGAGTATCTTTGTTATTTGTTGATGCCTCCCTTGTCATACGCGAGGCAGGAGGGATACTTCTTCAAATTCATCAGCAGCAAATAAAACGGGAATGTTGTTTGCTTTTTTATAGTTTTTATGAAGAAGATCCATTTTGCTACCTCTACAGCTTATGGTTATTTAAAAAAATAAAAATAGAGGCCTACTTCTTAGAAGGCTTGGGAACTTTAGCTCCCTTTTTGCGTGCCTCAGAAAGACCAATTGCAATAGCCTGTTTTTTGCTCTTTACTGGTTTTTTACTTTTTCCACTTTTTAAGCTTCCCTCTTTATATTTATGCATAGCGGTTTCAACGGATTCTTGGCTTTTTTTGCCATATTTGCGTGCCATTTTTTTCTCCTTTTTTGTAGCGGTCTCGCGATTTTTATTTGATATTTTATCTTAATTTTTAGCTTAGCTAATTAAATCATCAAAATCAATAATTTCTATATTAGAAATATATTTACTTGAAGAAGCTTAAGACTAATTACGATACTATGAAAGTGAGGGGTCTGTACCGAAATTAAAGTTTTTTGTAGAGCCACTCAGTAATGTTGCGTTGCTTAATGTCAATAAAAATACCGACGAGAATAATTTTCTTACCGGCCATTAAGTATTTTTGTGCATATTTTGTATCTTCAATTTGCTTGAGAGCATCTTGGACAGATCCGCGTGTTTTGAGCTCAATAATATAAATTAGCTTTGATGTAATAATTGTCATGTCAATGCGACCAAGATTTGTTTGGTCCTCAACGCGAGTATCAAATCCAGCTGTCTTAATAATAGCAAAAATAATACTTTGATAATAATTTTCGAAGTGACTATGCATTATGGATGGGATTTCAGCAAAGAAATTTTGTAGCGCTTGGCACCAAAAATCAATATTGCCTTCGTCCAGCCCTTGCCTAACAAACGTTAAACAATTGTCAGTTGCTGCGGCAGGAGCTTGTGTGATATTGCTTAAAAGTTGTTCAAAAAAGGAAATTTCTACTTCTGTATTGGGCATCTTTAAGATATACATTCTGTTAAGAGGATTATATGACTCTATTGTCAGATAGCCGGTCTGATATAAAAGTGTTGGCAATGAAATTTTATCAATTTCAAATGTTCCCAGTTGCGCGGAACTTGCACGAATATTATTTAATTCAATAGGCGAAAAACTTTGTTGTTTCATTACCTCAAATAAAAAACTGGGCGAGCCAGTTGCAAACCAATAGTTGCTAAATTTATTTTCATCAAAAAATAACAATACTGACCAGGGGTTAAAAACTTTTACTGATTGTCCATCAATTTCAGCAACATCAGAAAATTGGTAACCATCGTACCACTGGGTCATAGTTGAAACGATTTGTTCGGAATTTTGTTTAAGTTTAGTGGCCGCTTTTTGAATATAACCTTCAAAATTATTAAGCAATTCGTGATGCGTATAGCCCAATAGTGTTGCGGCATACTCTTTCATTGTTAAGTCTCGTAAGTTATTCAATCCAGAGAAAATAGATGTTTGGGTAAATTTACTGACACCCGTTAAAAAGACGAATCTTAAATAAGCATCCATATCTTTAAGCACACCATAAAAATTTTGCAAAATTTTACGACATTCATCAGCAGCCTTAAGATCAGAGATGTTATTGAGAATAGCATGATCATATTCATCGATAAGCACTACAACACGATTTTTTTCTGCCATTTTCCTAATAAGCGTAGCAAATTTTTGCTCAAGACTTGAAACGTTACTGAGATTGGCTTGATGTAGATGAGCAAGTTGCTCTAAGTGCTCTATCAATCCCTGTCGTAATTCGGAAGCGCCCCCGCGGGCTATTTCAAAAAAGCTGAGGTGAAGGACAGGATGAGCTTTCCATTGAAAATCGCTTGAACCAATCCACAAGCCATCAAAGAGATCTTTCCTGCCTTCAAAAATTGCTTTAAAAGTAGAAACTAATAATGACTTACCAAAACGGCGAGGACGCGACAAAAAATAGTATTGTCCCCTTTTTATAAGGTTATAAATCTGCTCTGTTTTATCGACATACACATAGTTACCCATTCGCAATTTTTCGAAGTCTGAAATGCCTTGTGGTAAAGGGCGTAAATCGTTGTGCATCTGATTAGCTTTCTTAAAAACAACATCAATGATCACTTGTAATCAGCCTACAGAGGACAAGCTCTTAAGTCCAACAGATGGCTTGGGGGCCACCAAAACCCGCCCCATGGGGGGCAGCTCCAAACCGCTGCAGAAGACACATCTTTCTCCTGTGCCAAGATTGATTGCCCCCCGAGTTTTCTAAAAACGCCATTATTGCGGTCTTCTTGCTCCCCCCGGTTGTTAGTTTTTGTATGAATTGGTATATTTGAGCATGAGGTATCTTTGTTGGTTTTTGATTCTTGTTCGAGGGCTTATATGCGTAGAATTATTAGTCTTAGTGCGATTTCTTTACTGGTCTTCAGCATGGCCAAGAGCGAACAGCCAGCTCCTCAGGGCACCAGAACTCAAAGCATGTGCGATGGCACTCTATTGGGGAGATGGTTTTTTACAACCTTAACTGCCGAAGAAAGAGAGCTTTTTTTACTGGGACGAGCTATAGAGCAAGACTTAGTTAATAAAGAAAATGAGCGAGAAATGCGTCGTTATGGGAGTAATGGGCAAAGTAAATATAGACAGTTTTTAAAAAAGCGAATGCACATAAGTGTGGATGGAATACGTAGCAAAAAGGGGAACGATCTTTTTTTATTAAATGATATATATATAAACAAAAAGCATGCTGGGTTAATTGAAAGTGTATCTGGCCCTGAGGGAATCAGAGATCCAGCCTATGCAAGGGCAGTTGATTGTTTTATGTATATTGGAGAAGATTTAGTAAATAAGTTTCTTAATAACCATGCAAAAGAATTTGATGATGCGTGGCAGGATTTTGTAAACCAACAAAAGTAATATACAGTTTTTCAAAATAAGATAGGCGTGTGGTGATTAACTTTATTGCACGCTTATTTCTATTTTTTTACCACAAAAGAAGATAGTTCTGCGTGAGCCATACAAAGATAGTAAGCCCAAGAATGCTATCAAGGCGATCCAAAACTCCACCATGTCCGGGTAAAAGAGAGCCAGAATCTTTAAGGTGAGCACGACGCTTAAGCCATGATTCAAAAAGATCACTTGTTGTGGCGATAATTGCTATGAAAAATGCATACAGATACCAGTAGGGTGGGGTTGATTCATGCCATCTCAGTAACAGGTAACTAAAAATTTCTACACCGCACAAGCCTGCCAAAAATCCTTCCCAAGTTTTGCCTCGACTGACGGTGGACAGTATTTTTCTTTTGCCCCACCATGAGCCCCCAAAATAGGCGCACGTATCATTAACCGCAGCAAAAGTGCAGATGAGAAAAATGAGGTGAGCGGTGGCGGACTGCAGGTAAAGCTGAATGAACATGCCAAAAGGAACGCCAAGATAAAAGAAGACTAATAAAAAAAATGATGCTGAGGGAAACAATACCAGCGCGGGAAGCTCTTGGATTACTAGGTAGCAAAAGGTTGCAAAAAGAAACAAAAGCAAAAGCCAAGGGGTGCAGAGGGAAAAAATTGCAACAAAAAGAGCTGCTAAGATCAAGGCTGTTAAAAATCGATTCCAGAAATTACGTGGCAAGAAAATCATAGTTGTTTACTCGCATTGAGGAACAAAGGCATTGGGGATATAGGTAATATCTTCTCCGCATACCAACGCAACATCAAATCGAATAACATGATTACCGCTAGAATTATTATGGGCAATAAAATGGGCCGCAGCCTTAGCAATGCGACGCTGTTTAGTGGGAGTGACAACGATTGAAAGATCGAAATGGAGAGTTTGTCGTGCTTTTACTTCGACGAATGCTAAAAGCTCGCCTTTGCTAACGATAAGATCAATTTCACCATACCGTTGCCGATAATTAGTAGCAATAAGCTTAAAGCCCTCGGTTTGAAGCCAATGTGCTACCGCCAGCTCGCTTTTGTTGCCAAATGCTGCGGTTGAATGTGCTGATTTTATTTTTTTAGAAACGATCTCGAGCACTTTTTCTCTCGGCTGCTGGTGATTGGGTTGCGGCTAATTGCAGTGTTGATTGATACAGAGGAAATCTGTTTGCCACCTCATTCATTTTTGCATCTGCCAATTCTTTATTACCTAATTGTTGGTAAAGATCGGCTTCAAGTAAAATTAGGCGAGGTTCTGCTGTTTCGTCTAATCCTTGCATAAGAGCTACTAACTCTTTTTTTACGGCACCTAAACGGGCTTGAGCTGCAGCAAAATTTCCCTGTTTATAATGAAAATTAATAATATTTATATCATACTCCAAAAGTTTGTTAGCGCATTCATGCATTATTCTGCGCACCTCTCCTTCATACTGAGCATAGCCGGCAACTTTAGCTTCACATTTTTGGACGTAGGATTGGGCAAGATGGATGGTAGCACGGGTACGTGTTTGATCACGATCCGTGGTCAATGTTGTATAAAAAAGGCAAAGGATAGCTTGATGAGTTGCATAAGGTGCCAGTTCACTTCCCGGGTAAAGAAGTAAATAATTAGTATAAATTTTAGTAGCTTTTTCCAGGGATCCAGTTTTAAAATAGAGATCAGCAAGAGTTAATTTAAGAGTCCTTACCTGGTGTTGATCGGTGGCTAAACTTACCATTCGTTCGACGACAGTGAGTTCTTTATCATTGTCATTACAACTAGAATAATATGCTCGCACTTTTTCTAATTCGTCTAGTTTTAGACTTTTGAGAGCCCGGCGAGCCTCAGGGGGTATTTTTACTGCAGAGACCGCCAAGGGTCTTTTTTTCCTACATCCCCATCGTTTTTTCTGGGCGGAAAATGTTGTAGTGCTAGATAGAGTTAGCAGGCAACAAAAAGTGATCATAAGATTGGAAACAGCTAAAAATCTCATATTTTTCATCGCAATCTCAGCAGTGAAAGAGTGGGTCAACTCTTTTTAGTATAGCAGCTCAGCACGCATATGCTAGCGGTAGTTAAGTACTTTTTTTCGTTTTTTCTATTACTTCTTTAAAATGATTGAACACAGGCCTAAATGTCCTCTCTTGTGTTACAAAATCGACTGAAAAAATCCCATGTTTGTTTCTGTATCCTCGTCTCCAGCAAAAACAATCAGTAAGGGTCCAGTAGAGGTATCCTTTGACGGGATGACCCTCTTTTATAGCCTTGCTTACCACATATATGTGTTTTTTAATAAACTCTTCTTGGAGTGCTGGGTCAGCTGTTGAACTCCCATTTTCAGTAACAAAAATAGGAAGATTAAGCTCAGAAGCTAATTCAATAGCGCGATACAATCCTTCGGCATAAAGGACCTTACTGGGGTAATATCCCCGATCATCATGTTCTCCTTGGCTCGCAGAGACTATTTTTTCCTCGGAGCGAGTTACGGGGTTTAATTTAAAAAAACTTGTTTGCCTTACCACAGTATGGGTGTAATAGTTAATGCCAATAAAATCTAGTGACTGAGGGGCGTTTTCTAGATAATCGCTTACGAGCATTATCCATCTAAATTTACCCGTCTTGAAAAAATTGAGGGGCATTTCATTTAAAAGTGAGCCAAAGGCGCGCGTAGCTAATTTTTCTATAGGATTCCAGGATCCATACGCATCTATTGGATTTATCATGTGGGCAATCCCTATGTGAACCGAAGGGTTGATTTTTTTTAAATGTTGATACACTTCTACGTGTGAAAATAAAAAATTGCGCGCTACAATTCCTGCCATCTTAAAACTGGTTTTGCCGGGAGGATATGTGCCGCGGAAAAAACCTTCAAGGGCAAAGGCTATTGGTTCATTAAAAGTGATCCAATAGGGAACTTTTTTATGTAATTGCTTAAAAACATGCTCTGAAAATCGTAGAAAGTAATAGAAATTACTAAAAATTTCTAACCCACCTTTCTTGTCAATCCAGGTAGGATAAGAATGATGAAATAGAGTGATCATAGGAGTTATCCCATGTGCTAATAAGCAATCCACAAAATCGATATAATGATCTAAAGCCGCTTGATCAAAAATACCCTCTTGAGGTTCAATCTTGCTCCAACAAATAGAAAAGCGGTACATGCGTATGCCAAGCTGTGCAGCTCGTTCAATATCTTCTTTATAGCGTGTCCAGCGTTCACATGCATCGCCTACACGTACAGGAATATTATGGGATTTCTCAAATGCAAGCCAACTATCTTCAGTTATGGGACCGTGAGCCGACATAGATCCTTCTACTTGAAGAGCTGAATCAGCTATTCCCCAGAAAAACGAGGCAGGAAATGAAATATCTGTTAGACTAATACTATTCCATTGCCAATGTAATTCATAAGTAGATACAAAGGTAAATGAAAAAAATAAAATAGTTACTAATTGCTTTTTTAGATGCTTCATGGTCTATTCCTTTTAATAAAAATGGGCGCTTGTTCTTTCCGTTCTTTTTTTATTAAATCAATCTATGAAGAATTTTGTAAGAGGGTAATTACACATTAATACAATCATTGAGAATTTATTAAAGGCGTTCATGGCTAAAATTTTAATTTTATCGTGCAAGGGAGGCGGAGGGCATATGTCAGCTGCAGCAGCAATACAATCTTGTTTAGAAGAGCATGAGGTTGAAGTTGTAGATTTTTTAGGAGATACGCTTGCTCCTGTTGATTTTTTTCGCTGGTTTTCATTCGGCAAAATAGCGGCGCAAGATTTTTACAACTTTCTTTTAAGAATTAATGCTAAGCGCTTGACGAATCTCTTGTATCATGGTGGATGGTTTTTGTTTTGGTTACAAAGAAAATTTATAAAAAAAGCGCTGAAAAATTTATTTGAAGAAAAAACTCCCGATTTAGTTATTTCCGTAATTCCCATGATAAATGGTCCAATTGCAGGTGAGGCGCAAAAAAAAAACGTTCCTTTTTTACTTATCCCTACTGATCTTGATTTGCGTAGTTTTACCGCAGGCCTTAATAAAAGTAATAATATGATGACCTGGTTAGGTTTGGGCTTTATGGATAATCGTATTACCTCTTTTGTTTCATATGAGGTGATTTCTCCCTCAAAATTGCAATGGATAGGTTTTCCTATCCGAGCACCTTTTACTGCAGTTCATGATAAAAATAAACTTCTAAGTTTATTTCAAATTCCTCCCGGAAAATCGGTGATACTTCTTATTATGGGTGCGACGGGTTCAACTTCGTTAATTTCTTATATGAAAGCCTTATCATTAGTGCGTAATCTTAAGCTTCATATTTTGGTTTGTTTAGGGCGTAGTAGCGCAATTGCTTCACGAATTAAAGCTATTAGCATGCCACCCGGTATCTCCTATACTCTTTTGGATAGTAGCGCTAACATTTCTCAAGCTATGGCTGTTTCTGATCTCTGTATTAGTAAACCTGGGTCGGTTACTTTTTGTGAAACTATATATAGTTCTTTGCCAGTTTTTTTAGATGCTACTGGACCTATTCTTATTTGGGAAGCATTTAATCTTGGTTTTGTACGACGTAATGGCAATGGGCGGGTTATTACTGCATATGAACAGGTTCCTCGTCTTGTTGCTAAATTTTTTACCGATGGCCAATGGCGAAGTAAGCTTGAGGAAAATGTTCGCACTCTAGAGAAAAAAGTATTTTCTCATCACCTTCCTCCTCTCATTAACAAAATAGTAGGTCAACAAAAATAACCCTGAATAGGAGAGAGGCTGTGGTGATTTCATAGTTATCCCCGCCTCGCTCCTATTCTTTCAGGTCGCTAAACTATTTTAAGAAACAAGTAAAAGAGCAACAATAGATAAAAGCTTGATTAAAATATTAAGCGCTGGCCCTGAAGTGTCTTTGAAAGGATCGCCTACTGTATCGCCAACAACTGCTGCTTTATGAGCAAATGAACCTTTACCCCCTAAATGTCCCGCTTCGATATATTTTTTTGCATTATCCCAAGCTCCTCCTCCGTTGGACATCATAAGGGCAAGCATAACCCCTACTACAGTTGCTCCTGCAAGGAGACCTCCTAAGGCTTCAAGTCCTAAGCTGTATTTTATGATTATAGGAGCCACAATAATTATTACACCGGGCAATATCATTTCACGTAAGGATGCTTGGGTGCTGATAGCAATACAGCGACGATAATCTGGCTCTGCTTTTCCTTCCATGATGCCAGGAATATCTTTAAATTGTCGACGTACTTCCATCACCATTTTTAGTGCCGTGTTTCCCACAGAACGCATGGTTAAAGCTGAGACTATAAAAGGTAATGTCGCACCGATAAAGACACCCGTGATAACTAAAGGATCTATAATATTGATAACTAAAAGGTGAGCTTCCTGGGCATATGCAGAAAAAAGCGCAACCGCAGTCAATAAAGCGGATCCAATTGCAAAGCCTTTGCCAATAGCAGCGGTAGTGTTTCCTAGAGCATCAAGCTTATCAGTAATAGTGCGGACTTCAGGAGCAAAATGTGCCATTTCAGCTATCCCGCCTGCGTTATCCGCAATAGGGCCGTATGCATCTACGGTCATCGAGATTCCGACAGTTGCTAACATGGCAACGGCTGCAATTGCTACTCCAAAAAGACCTCCTCCATGCTGATAGGATATAAGTACGGCAAGAGCAAGTAAGATAACAGGCAGCACAGTTGATTCCATGCCAAGTGAAAGCCCATAAATAATGTTGGTGGCGGCTCCCGATTCAGAACTTTCTGCGAGCTTACGGACAGGGGTACTACTTGTGTAATATTCAGTAACAAGTCCAATGATAATGCCTGCACCGCATCCGATAATAATTGCTATAAAAAGATGCATAGCTAGCTCTTGATAATGAAGATATCCAGCACTTAGACAAATAAATACCCCAATAGCTATAAAAGTAGCATTGCGTAACATGGCTGCTGGGCTGGTCTTTAGTATAAGATTTGATGCTAGTCCAACAAGGGAACTTACTAAACCCAAAGCAGATAAGACCAAGGGAAGCGTTTTATAGACAGGGGCTTGATAAGCGGGTGTTGCAAAAGAGAGTACGATAGCAGATATCATAGCTCCTACGTAGGATTCATAAATATCCGCGCCCATGCCAGCAGTATCTCCTACGCAGTCTCCAACGTTATCTGCAATAACAGCAGGATTGCGAGGATCGTCTTCAGGAATTCCTGCTTCAACTTTACCGACTAAGTCTGCACCAACATCGGCAGATTTAGTAAAAATTCCGCCGCCCACACGTGCAAAAAAAGCAACGAAACTTCCCCCTAAACCAAAGCTTGTTACGATGGAAATAAAATTAATATGATCGGCAAAGAAATAGAAGACCGTAGCGAGCCCGAGCAGTCCAAAACTTGCTACAGCAAAACCCATCACGCCGCCGCCAAAGAATGAGATCAAAAAAGCAGCATGTTCACCCTTGTTTTTAGCTTCAATGGTAGTGCGTACGTTTGCTAGTGTTGCAGCACGCATGCCTAAAAATCCAGTAAGTGCTGAGAGCATGGCACCTACTAGAAAGGTGAGCGCCGCCCATAGGCCAAACATATATCCCAAAAGTGCTGCGATGCCTAATGATGCCCCAGCAATAATTTTGTATTCTTCATATAAAAATGCCATAGCGCCTTGGGCAATGATAGTGGCAATATATTGAGCGCGTTGATCATCGACCTCGATTTTATTTATTTTCTTAAACAAAATTCCTACAACTATAAGACCAGATAACCCGGCAGCGCCGAGCGCCGGATAAAGCATTGTAGTAACCATACATAAATCTCCCGCTTGTAAGCAAAACAGACCAATAAAAAACAAATTTTATCCTACTTTGTATGGGCTTTTTTGTCTAGCAAGCCTTCTAGCAGCGGTGCTTAAAAGCCCCATAGACGGAACTTTTTTGAATCGATATGCTAGATCCAAGATTAGAAGAGAGGGTTTTCAATGATAAAAAAGGTAAAAAAAGTTATGAGGAAAAATTTTTTTTTCTTAATTTTATGGATACTAAGCTCATCTGTGTTGCGGTCAATGGAGGAGCAATTTTTATCAAAAACTCCTAATAATCTTGAAATGAATCGTCAATCGGTATGTATTCCACCTTCGTGTCGTTGCTGTCCCTCTCAGTTGAATTATTCTCAACTGTCTTGCGTTAATAGGCTAATTACAGATATAGATACAGAGGATTGTGTTGTTAATATAGGTGCAATTGGTGTTGGAGCCGGCTGGACACTTCTAATGCACCTTACTGGACCATCCTTGGTTGTACCTGTAGGATGTTGCTTGTTTGGTTTTGGCTTTCCTACTTTCTTTCGAATTTATAAGACTAAGGTTAAAGATGAACTGAGGAAGAGAGAAGATACTTATACGAATAGTGGAGAATAAAACAGATGAAATATTTTGTGATAAGCATAGCGCTCATTTCTTTTGGATTAATAAATAGAACCACTAAGACACAGTATCATCAACTAATCGATCCCCAAAAAGAATCAAATCGATTGGAGCTAATCTCCTGTGCGAATCGACCAAATGCAACCGACCAGCAATTATCTATTCAGAGGGATGTTTCTTTGGGGTTGGGGGTCCTTACGGCTATTGGGAGCGGTGCAGGATGTTTTGTTGGTTTATGGGCGGCGGGTGCTGCAGCAATTACAGCAATTCCCTCCGCAGCCTGTATATGTTGTTTTCTGAGTTTGCCCTGTACCTGCTATGCAACCCGTTGTGCAATGGAACTTAATAGACGGCATTACCAAAAAGTTGCTCGGGATAGCTGTTGTCGTCCTATGAACAGAGAAGAAGAAGATTTGTAGAGGGGAGTAGCTAGCAATAGTATACTGTTGTGCAGTGTGCGTGGTTTATGCGGGCTTCTTTATCTTCTTTTTTATTTTATCGAGAAAGGAAGATGATTTTTTATTTTCTTTTTTAGCTTGGTCAAGCCCATCAAGAACACCTGCTACATCATTAAAGCTCATATCATTAGAATTATTGAGTTCTACGCTTAGCCTGTCCAATTCCTGGAGAGTAAGGTTTGATCGATTTTGTCGTTTTAATGTTCGCATAATCCTATTTTTTAAACGGCAAAATGAATTAGGGCTACTGGGATCAGATTCTTCTTCAGGTCTTATTATAAGATCGCCATAAATAATAGTTTCTTCGTCTTTCTCTTGGGAATCAGGAGCTACGGAAAAAAATTGATTCAGTTCTCTAGAGCTATGAGAAAAAGTTTCCCCAAAGTTAGCAGATAAATTTAGCATGCGAGGGTGATTTTCATTTTGTTCCATTCCCCTAAGGGAGATAAAAGATATGTACGTTATACTTAACCCTATTTTTTTTATAAACTTCATCTGCTCTCCTAAAAAGAAAAAAACCTGATTTTGAGGGTGCAGTACGATCCAATTTGCCTTATCCTACAACGTTTTTATGAGCAGATAAAGAATATTATTTTTTTGTTTGGATAGACACTAGAATAACCTTGTTTTAATCTCTTGATGATAGCTTTTGAATGTTTTGAAAAATTAAAACAATGGTTACCCTGTATGATCTCCCCTCTGTTCCCCTTTGACTCTGAGCTTGCACATTTTATAGAAGAGGAAAAAAAACGCCAGCAGACAACGTTGAGTCTCATTGCTTCAGAAAACTATGTTGATAAAGGAATATTGCAAGCAGTTGGATCTGTGCTGACCAATAAGTATGCCGAAGGATATCCGGGGAAGCGCTACTATGCTGGTTGTGCAGTTGTAGATCAGATAGAACTGCTGGCCCAAGAGCGGTGCAAAACGCTTTTTGGAGCTCAACATGCCAATGTCCAACCCCATGCTGGCTCCCAAGCAAATATGGCTGTTTATTATGCAGCGCTTAGACCTGGTGATACTATTTTGGGCATGAGCCTTGCGCATGGAGGTCATCTAACGCATGGGCATTCGGTTAACTTTTCTGGAATTTTTTATAAGACGGTTGCTTATGGAGTTGATCAAGAAAGCGAACAGATTGATTATGATAAGGTGCAAAAATTAGCCGAAGAGCATAAACCTGCCCTTCTTATTGCGGGTGCATCTGCCTATTCTCGTATTATTGATTTTGAACGTTGTGCGGCGATTGCAGCATCAGTGAATGCTCTATTTCTTGCTGATATTGCCCACATTGCAGGTCTTGTTGCAGCTCAACTTCATCCTTCGCCAGTGCCTTATGCTGACTTTGTGAGTAGTACAACACACAAGACATTACGTGGTCCGCGTGGTGGAGTAATAATGTCAAAATTAATGCATGCCTCGGCATTGGATCGAGCAATTATGCCCGGAACTCAAGGAGGTCCTTTCATGAATGTTATTGCAGCAAAAGCTGCCTGTTTTTATGAAGCAGCTCAACCTGCTTTTAGTGCATATCAACGTCAAGTTATTAAGAATGCTCAAGCCATGGCGAATGCTTTTCACTCCTTGGGATATCGAATTGTTTCGGGTGGTACTGACAACCATCTTTTTATTGTAGATCTTCGTTCAAAAAAGATAACTGGTTTGCAAGCAGAGCGCTATTTAGAATTAGCTGGTATTACGACAAGTCGGAGCTGCATCCCTTTCGATCCGCAAAAACCTTGGATTACGAGTGGCCTTCGCATTGGAACTCCTGCAGTCACCACTCGTGGTCTTGAGGAAGATTCATGTCAAGTGCTTGTTGCGCTTATTGATCAGGTTTTATCATCATCACATCCTGAGAAGAGTGTGATAGAAAGTGCTCGTGTGGTAAAAAGTCTTTGCGAACAGTTTCCAGTTCCGCTGTTCACAGCAACTTAGAATCTCTCTCAAAACTCTTGTCTGGATTTTGTTGAACGTATTAATCTTACGAGGTCATACAAAAAACCTCGGAAAAAAGGAGAATCCATGCGCTTATTCTATCATTTTATTGTTCTTGTGCTTGCGTTGCCCTGTCAGGTAACTCATAGTATGCATAAAGATCCCTTAAATGTTGCCTTTGATGATCTTACCAATCACTTGAATGATATGGCAGCTAAGTTAGGGGGAAATTCAGGCCCAAAAATTAAGAGTGGGGATGGAGGATCATCCAAGAAAAGTGGTGGGATAAAACATCCTAGTGGCGTTCCTATAGGGCGTGCACAAAGGTCAGAGGGGACGTTTGATGCTCACAGAGATTTTTTTCTAGATGTTATGGGTCTTCCTGAAGATACTTTTAGAACATCTATTAATTTTGAAAATGATCTTGTTAATCATCTTCCAAAACTTAAAAAACTTATGAATGAGGAGCGGGACCAATGGATAGGAATTTATCCTATGAGACAGGCCATTTTTGAGGGGATTTGCAAATTTTATACGCTAAATGATTTGGAGCAAGAAAACGCTGAAATTTTTAAGGAATTACCGCTTAAAGATAAAGGTCTACTGCAAAAAAAATCACGCTTGCGTTTATTGGTTGCTCCAACATTGGGCAACGATATTACAACTAATATTTTGTATTTGCAGGCGCAACCTGAAAATAAAGATAGCCTCAATCAAGATGCTTCAACCTTTTACGGGCCCTTGGAGGGTGGAGAGATTAATGCAGATATGGAACTAGAAGAAATGGCGAAACATGCAGTTCAGGGAGAGAATGCTGCAATTGGAGCTGCGCCTGCAACAATCTACACTAAATATTTTGAACCTCTTCGTCGCTCCGCGCAAAAAAAGCCGTGGCCTTTTATTTCGTTGGATACCAAAGGACGCGATGGCGTGAAAAAGGAAGATCCTCGACCTAGGGACTATGCGTCAAATTATTGGTATCTTTTGCAGGATTTTAATGATACGAACGGTAAATCTTTAGCCAAGATAAGCTGGCAAAAAGGAAAGAAGCCTAAGATACCAGCACGCATGATCACGGGATATAACTATACTCCTGGCGATGAAAAAAAGGTAGGAGTGTTGATAAAGCAGAATATTGTTGTGAGCTGCGGAATAGACCGCAACGGCAATAGTATGCGACTGCCTATTTATCTTAAGGAAAGTGGAAAGGTCGATCGTGACAATACACAAATTATCTCCCAAGTCCTTACTTCGGCAGCCAATTTGGGAGGCACTATAACAACCGAGCGCATGAAAGTTCTATATGGTGACCCAGGCGCTAATACAAAATACTATAAGAATAATTCCCTTCTGCAGGGCTATTCAAGCTCAATCCATTCTTTCTGTCGAACACTTCTCAATGGAGCCTATCGGGGTACTATTGAGGCGGCGTATAATATAGAAAAACCCCGAGTTTTCCTCACATTAGTGGGGGGAGGAGCCTTTAGAAATCCTATCAATTGGATTGCAGCAGCTATAGAGGAATGTGTACCTTTAATCTATAAGTATGGGCTTGATGTGACTATTGTTTATCGTCCTGATAAGGAGAGAATGATTAACTCTAAATCCGAACAGCTGCGCAATGAAACAACTGATCTAGAGTTTTTGACTAGAATGGTAGTTTGTATAGATCAGATCAATAATACTAAGCTTTCGCAATCTGGTTCTTTAATCAAAAATTTGAAAAAATACTTACACGCAGCTTACGTCACTAAAAATGCTAACGACCTGAAAGACGCAGCAGAGGTTATTAATTCAAACCTTAATGAATCGACTTAAATCTTAATCCATTAAAGAAGGGGAGAATTTTTGTTCTCCCCTTCTTTAAACCGTTATCGGTATATTTGATTTTTAAGCTTCTGACTCTGGCGCTTGCTCTGCTGAGGTCATTTCCTCTAAGTTATTTTGAGTCTCGTTTGTTTTAGGTTCTTCACCTTTTGGGAAATAGGTGTGGTTGTGTATAACAAATCCATCTACCGTCTTTATCTTATTTGAGAGTGCTTCTATTTCCTGACTTTCTATGTTCTTGCTTTCTTGGGTGGCTTCATCCTCAACTACATCAGAATGACGGAGTATTAAAATGCTTTGTTCTTCAGGTGTTGGCGCAACCTCCAAAAATACCAGCATCTCCTTAATTGCCAACGGAGTAGCCTCAGCTACATCAGACGGAGTGACCTCAAGCTGCTTGGTCCAGCAAGAGTTAGAAAATCCTTGAGAGGGCAATGTCATCTCGTAGCCATGTTCATGAAAGAATTGATTCGTTTCCATTCGAGCACAATTTATTACGATTTCGCTCGCTCTATTAGCTTTGGCCTCTTCTTCAAACTTAGCAAACAGCTCAGCCATTGCTTCAGAATCGGCTTCATAGAACTCTATATTCTTTAACCATTGAGTTTTGTACTCTTCTGATTTTTCTGATGCGGCTACCTTTGCGCGTTCTTCTAAAAATTCCGATGAAGAGAAATGTTTATGGAGTGGACATGCAAGAAGAACATAAGAAATTTTGCCTGATTTATCAACATATTTGCTGTAGGCAAGCTGTTTACCTACTTTGTTTAATAGATCATAGAACTTGTGCTGAGCTGGGGCATCATTAATATAACCAAACCTACTTACTTTTCTGCCACCGCTATTCAAACGTTCTGTTGAATAAGCTATTTCTTTGCCTAGCTTTAGTTTAGTAATACCATTGCCAATATCTTTGCCGCGGTAAGCCGTTAACGTCTTATTACTATTTTGCGAAGCTTTGCTATCAAGTTTGCATTCACCTGCAGCAAAACATCTGACTAAATCTTGATAAAAGCTGTGTGGATAAGGTCCGTGGGGAAGATCTGCAGCTTGGAGAGCACAAGAAGCAAGGAAAATAATTCCTGATAGCGCATAAAAAATCATAAACGTCCTAAGATTAATAAGGTTAAAAAAGTAAACAAAGTCATTGTAGAGTTTACTCTCAATCATTATGATGGTCAATGAGAAATTGAGAGGTTGGCGGTCTATTTTTTTACGAAATTCTTCTGCGCTTCTTTTGATGTCTAGGCCCAGTTATTTTAAAAAAAATCTTTCCTCCTCCTAAATTTGATGATAGAATTGTCATAAGATATAAATAATTAATTAACTCATTGTGTTTGCAATTTTATATTTTATTACATGTTTGTTAATTATTTTAAAAAATAACACTTGAATTTTAGTTAAATGATAATGTTCTAGATTCGGACTAATTTTTCAATTTAAGGTATAGCTGCATATGAAAAAAGTTATTTTATTGATCAGTCTTTTGAAGATCTGCGGTTTTTCTTATGCTATGGAAGATTCTCGTTCGTGCGGTAGTAGCTATCGCAGCATGCCAGAGAAGCGAAGGCAAAGCCAGTTTGGAGTGGGGAGAATTTCTGTCTTATTAATATCGAAAGAATTTGGTTCTTACGCTCCTATCATAAGTATCGAATTGAAAAAAAAGGATCTTAGGAGCTATGAACAATTGGTGCGAACTGTTAGTGATGCAATAAAAAAGGAAGAGGGGCTAAATCCTTTAGGAACATCTTTTGAAGATATGCTTCATTGTGCAACTGAGGTTAAAATTTCTGATGCTAATGGAAAAGAACTTTATAATTCCTCCTACCCTAACATTCGTATACAGGTAAGGGGGATGCGCTTGGATCAGTTTCTGAAGAGAGCTGTTAGAAAGGGGTTTCTTCAAGCTACAGCTGTGGTAACTGTGCAAGAAGGCTATTCTTCTTATGCATAGTCGCGTTTATTCTGCTACGATAATTGGTGTTGATGCTCATCTTGTTGAGGTGGAGGTAGATCTTTCATTAGGTATGCTTCAGTTTTTTATTGTAGGGCTTCCGGATCGAGCGATTACCGAAAGTCGCCAAAGGATTCAAACCGCTATAAAAAATAGCGGAATTCGTTTGCCTGAACGAAAAATTACAGTAAATCTTGCTCCGGCCGATCTTAAAAAAGAGGGTACGATGTTTGACCTTCCAATTTTGGTTGGCATCTTACAAGCTGCGCAACAAATAAAAGTTACGGCAGATTTTTTGGAAGAGACGCTTTTTTTTGGAGAATTGTCATTAGATGGAGCAATCCGTCCTATTAAGGGTGCACTGTCATTGGCCTATGATGGCATAAAAATGGGTAAGAAACGCCTAATTGTGCCTCAAGAAAATGCGGCTGAAGCGGCACTTGTTGAGAATATTGAAGTAATTGGGGTTTGTCATGTTGTTCAGCTTATGCAGTACTTGCGTCACGAGCTGGCCCTTATTCCCACTAAAACTCAGAGAGGTTCTCGAGCGATTCAATTTAGTGATCGCCTTAATTTTAGTCAAGTTAGAGGTCAATATCAGGCAAAACGAGCACTACAGATCGCTGCTGCCGGCAGACATAATATCCTTTTTTTAGGGTCGCCAGGCTCGGGAAAAACTATGCTTGCTCGTCGTTTAGCAACTATTATGCCGCCGATGAATTTTGATGAGATGTTACAAACGAGCAAGATCTATTCAGTGTCTGGTAGGTTAGGAGCGGAAGGGTTAATTCAAGATCGTCCGTTTTGTAGCCCGCATCACACTATTTCGCAAGCAGGATTAGTTGGAGGAGGTTCATTTCCTCAGCCAGGACAAATTAGCCTTGCTCATAATGGTATTCTTTTTTTGGATGAATTAACTGAATTTAAACGTGCTACCCTCGAAGTCTTGCGCCAACCTCTTGAGAGTAAAACAGTCTCTATTGCGCGAGCAAATCAAACTATCTCTTTTCCTGCATCATTTTTGCTTATGTCAGCACTGAATCCTTGTCCTTGTGGGTACCTTGGTGATAGTAAAAAAGCGTGCAGTTGCTCAGCGCAGTATGTCCAGAGCTACTTACAAAAACTTTCGGGGCCTTTGCTTGATCGCATTGATTTGCAATTGCATATTCAATCGGTTGATTATGCAACATTAAAGACCAAAGATGAAAGTCCTTACAGTTCTGAACGGCTCTATCAAGCAGTTGAGCGTGCAGTAAAGTGTCAAGAGCAACGATTTGGCTCAACGTCTATTGCTAATGCCACTATGACTTCTGATCAGGTAGAGCAGTATTGTATACTTGTGCCTGAGGCCGAACGGCTTTTAGAGGCTGCCTTTGATAAACTTAAGTTAAGTATGCGTGGCTATCATAAAATTTTAAAAGTTGCGCGTACTATTGCTGATGTACAAAACAGTGAGCTGATTCAGGCCGCTCATATTCAAGAAGCCATCATGTATCGTAGCCTTGATCAGACGTTGGAAAAATTAAAAAAGTAATTTTTTATGATCCAAGCGATAGGCATTGATAGTGTTGAGATTGCCCGTTTTAAGCATTGGTCATCCTATTCTTCACTACAATTAAAAAAAGTTTTTTCTTCTGCAGAAATTGATTATTGTTTACAAATTCCTGCCAAGAGTGCAGAGCGATTTGCAGTGCGTTTTGTAGCAAAAGAGGCTTTATACAAAGCATTATGTAGTGCTGTTCCCGAATTCTCAATTCCCTTTTTGAAAATATGTCGATCTATTGAAGTTAGCAAAGACAGTAGAGGGGTTCCCAAATTATCGATTGCGGGGAATTATTTTGAACAGCATGAAAAGATTTTTGAACTACGTAACCAAAAATTATTTCTATCAATAACTCACACCTCGACAGTGGCAACAGCCTTTGTTATTATTGCAACGTAGTATGTAAGCCAAAAAATTGAGTTTTACTATATTTTTTTAACCCTTATAAATTAAGGATCGTTTATGAATAGAAAATTTATTTTGTTGTTTGCCGTTAGCCTGATGGGTGTGCAAGCAGTTCGTGGTAATGAAGGTGAAAATGCCTTCGTGTCCGCAGAAACAGTTCAGCTTACGCCAGAGCAGCGGCAAGAGGCTTTAAGAGTGTTGGAAGATGCTAAAAAAGTATTTGCCAAGACAGGCGAAGCTCTTGATGCAACGATTGAGAAAGTGACATTAGAAGAAAAATCGACAGGCAATGACTGCGATGAATGTGATTTTTTAAAACATCTTTCAGAAAAAGGCTGTCAGCGATTTGTTGCTAAAATGCAAGACTTAGAAGGACGACTGGGGCTAACAAATAGAGCTATCAACGATGCAGGTTTCCAAGAAAAAACAAACGGAGCCGCTGTTGTTAAGTTTCTTAAGCTTAGTTACTGGGGATTGCTCGATGAAAATGAATATGAGAACGTAGACGGGAAAAATTATGTTCGCATTCTTCATCCTAAGTTAGAAGATAGTTATGAGTCAGCAGTTGCTCATATTAAAGAATTCGTAAAAAAGAGAGGCGCAAAGTGGGCTGATGTTCAAGCGGCGTTCGCTTTAGTGAATCGCTGTCATGCACTGCACTATTCTCCTCCTGTCACAAGTATGCCAGTGGACGTTCCTGCTAATAACGAAAACATAGTTATAGCTCGTGATAACATTGAACTTGCATCAACGCAGCCAGTTGACCCTGTAATTTCTCCCGTTATTGATGCTGGCAGCGCTGCTTAAAATAATTTTTAACCTTTATGAAATAAGGATCATGTATGAACAACAAACAACTTATATTCTTCTTTGCACTTAGTCTTATGGGTGCGCAAGCAGTTCGTGGGAATGAAGGTGAAAATTTCTTTGCTTCAGAAGAAAAAATTGAGCTTACGCCAGAACAACGAGAAGAGGCTTTAAGGGTTTTGGCAGATGCTAAAAAAGTATTTGCCAAGACAGGCGAAGCCCTTGATGCAACGATTGAGAAAGTGAAATTAGAAGGAAAATCGACAAGCAATGACTGCGATGAATGTGATTTTTTAAAAAATCTTTCAGAAAAAGGCGTACGAAGCTTTTTTGAAGAAATGCAAAAGCATGAAAATTACGCTAAAGAAGTCGATGCAGTTATCAATGACTTGGGTTTGCAGGATAAAAAAAATAGAGCATTTGTTATTGCCTTTCTCGTGCAATTCAAGGCAGATCGCCAATTTTATCCGTTAGAATATAATCGCGACTCAGCAGTTGCTCATATTAACAAATTTGTAAAAGAGAAAGGCGCAAAGTGGGCTGATGTTCAAGCGGCGTTTGCTTTAGTGAATCGCTGTCATGCACGACACTATTCTGCTCCTGTCATAAGTATGCCAGTGGAAGTTCCTGCTTATAATGAAAGCGTAGCTATAGCTGGGACTACTTTTGATAACATTGAAGTCGCATCAACGCAGCCAGTTGACCCTGTAATTTCTCCCGTTATTGATGTTGGCAGCGCTGCTTAAAATAATTTTTAACCTTTATGAAATAAGGATCATGTATGAACAACAAACAATTTATATTCTTCTTTGCACTTAGTCTTATGGGTGCGCAAGCAGTTTGTGGAGGTGAAGCTGAAAATGTTTCTTCGACCGAGGAAACAGTTCTTACGCAAGAACAGGCGAAGATGTTGCAGGATGCTTGTGTGCCTGGCCAAGAACCAACAACAGCCCCTGAGGTTGCTACTCGGGTATCATGGTTTTGTGAAAAGTGTCCAGTCACTATTTTTGGTGATTTCTCCGGGGAGGAGATGGTGATTTTAAAAAGAACAAGCGAAGACCTCTTAATAACTAAAAACAAAGGTATGGAAAAAATGGTAGCCAAGGCGAATGTCACTCTTGCGCTTGTAGGCTATAGAAATTATGCAGTACAAGAGAAAGTGCAAAATCATCTTATTCGCGAAGCAAGAAGTGCTCTGTTTGAGAATCCTAGGGGTAGCTTGCAAGAGGCAATGGCCATATTTGAATTCACTCTTAAGAAAAATATTGAGTGCGTAGATGCTTTTTTTGCATATCACGCTGCTCAACAAACCGCGCAAAATTCCAACTAACCTTATTCTAATGTGGTATGAAAAAAGGCCTCACTACTGAGGCCTTTTTTCATACGCAATTTTTTAAGAAAGTAATTAAAATGCGATGACATAGGGATTTTTTGCTGTTTTTGAGTGAGGTTGCAAAAACATTTTTTTTGTTTTATAATGCTCTCAATGAATAACACGCAACAAGACGAAGCAAAATAGAGAAAACAAAAAAAAATTAAAATTTTCTGTTGCTCTTTTTGGTGGCTCACTTTTGATCTTTGAATTCCCTGAAAATTATTGAAGAAAAAATCTTTAACTCTAAAAAGTTTAGTTGTGAATCACTTTTGAATAACGCTTAAACTAAGAAAGGAAAAAGATATCTGCGTAAAGCCAGAAAGCGAGAGAGAAGCAGGTGTGTTTAAACATACAGAACGTTTAAACAGGTTATTTAACCCCTAACGAGAAAGAAACATTATGAACAAGAAATTAATGTTAGGACTAGCATTTAGCATAGTCGGGGCACAAGCAACGTGCGAGCAGAATAAAAACCAAGCAGCTCCTAAAAAAAAGGCTACCTTAACGGTACAACAAAGAAGTGAAAACGCCTCTGAATCATCTTCGGGTCTTCTTGATATAGAGGACGTTGAACGGAGTACCTACTCCGATTTGTCCGATCATGATAAGGCAATCTTTGCCTATGCTGATGAAGCTGCAAAAAAACACTTAAACAACGATATAAGTGGTATTATTAAAGCATTAGCTACTTTTAGTTCAGTTGTAAGTGGTTGCGCGGAGAAGCCGAAGGTAGTTTACTCTCTTGTGCTGCATGCGTTCTTAGATTCTATGCTTGAAGCAAAAGGCGATGTAAAAGCTACTCATTCTCTTTTTGCTAATAAAATTCAAGGCATAGAAGAAGCGGCAGCAGTTTACTTGGCTCATTAATCTCACCTTGATCTATATTTACGCTTTACCTCTTTAATTCAAAGGAATTTTATGAATATGAATAAGAAAATAATCTTAGCTTTTACCTTGGCATTCGCTGGAATTGTATCCATTAAAGCTACCACTATTACTCTTGTTGATGATAATGGGATTTGCACGCAAGTTACTTTTAGATCCATATTTGCGCATCTTTCTCCATCAGCTAAAGCGGCATGTCGTTATATGATCCAATCTTTGCAGAATGCTTCTGAAGAAACATTGGCTGCATTGGTAGGATCGATAAAAGCAGCGGGCAGCCTAAGAATGGTCGGTGATGTAATCTCGTCTGTTGATGATGAGGGATACGTAGTGGAAGTGATTCGTCAAACCATGGAAGATGCAATGGTGCAATGTAATGGTAATGTGAAGCATACTAATAAGCTTTTCCGTGATAAGTTGAAAAACTTGGAAGATGAAATGGAACCTTATTTTAGCAGTTTAGCGCATGAAGAACCAGCGCCAGGTATAATAGAACGCGTAAAAAACGTATTTGTCTAGTATTTACTACATCTATTTATAGAAAAAGGGCCTCTTGAAAAGAGGCCCTTTTTCTGTTGAAAACTATATTTTAGTCCAGCCCTCTTTTTGTGCCTGTTCTACCATTGATTGAGCTACCTGACGATGTTGCGCCGGTAAGTTGGGATATTTTAGAGCTTCTTGGACGCTGGTGAGAGCGTCTGCTTTTCTGCCAAGTTGATCAAAACAGTAGGCACGACGAAGGCAAATAGTAGGGATGCTTGCTTTTAAAGGTGCTGCTTTATCGAGAGCTACGAGTGCTTTTTCGAAGTGTGCTACCTTTAAGTAGGCTTCGCCAAGATTATACCAAAAACGGGCATCGTTAGGAGCTAGCTGTACTAATTTTTCATAAACTTTGATTGCTTCATCCCATTTATCTGCCATGAAAAGCGAATTTGCTAGACCAAAAATATTTTCAGGGACTGGCTCTATTTCGATTAATTTGGTGTAGGCAATAATAGCTTCGTCAATTTTATGAAGGCGTACGCTCATTTCAGCATAGGCCTTATATCCCGTTGCATTATCAAAATCTCCATCCATACAAGATTTTTTAATATAATTGTGTGCTTCTTCAGGATTATTTCTCATCAAATAGACTTTGCCCAAATTAAAGAATGCTTTGCCATAATAGGGTCTTAATTGAAGCGCTACTTTGAGCATGTGCTCTGCTTGATCCGGTTTATTCTGTTTTATCAAAAATGAAGCGAGGTTGTTGTAGGCCTCGGGATACTGCGGATTAATCATGATGCTTTGTTTAAGTGCTTCAATACCTTTATCGAGTTCATCAACAACAGAATAGGCAACTGCTATATTATTGAGGGGATCTGGATAGGTTTTATCCATGGCGATTGCTCTTTGGAAAAAAGGTATCGCCTCTTTGTATGATCCCTTTTCAGAAAGTGCTACCGCATAGTTATTGTAAGCGCGTGCTTTTTCGGGTGCATTGTGAATAATATTAAGCCAAAATTCTTCACCTGTGCGCCATACTTTATTGCGTTGATAACTTGCAAATCCAATAGGCATGAGCACCATGAGCAAAGAAATTGTGTGCCAGCGTTGCTGATAAGAGGCCAGCTGTGGCAAAGAGCGCCAGCCTATTAGTAAAAGCTGTGTCAAGCAGGTTGCCAATAAAAAACAGATACCTACCGACGGAACATAGGTTTTGTAATCTGATAAAAGTTCAGAGGAAGGAATAATACTGGAGCGAGGAGCCACAGAAATTATAAACCATAAAAGACCAAAAACGATTGGATTTGTGGTGTCACGCCTTAGAAAATGCCATGCGATATAAGCAAGGGCTGCCAGAACCAAGAAAGGTAGTAAGCAATCGATTGCAAAAATTCCTTTGACCAATTTCCAATCATATTCAACGCTGATATTGAAAGGCCATATAAAAATTTGAAGATAGTGGAGTATAACTTTGAATTGTGAGATGAGGAAAGGAAAGGGTAGAATTTTTTGTTCCGCTGTTGTGGTTAAAATATTGCCAATGTTATTCCGTGCCTCCATGCTAAGGCCAAAAAGCTGAACAAAGAACGAGAATTTTAAAAAATAGATATAAAGACTCACTATTACAAACGTCAAGCTGCAATGAGGTAACCAACGTGATTTTAAGTGAGCTAGTGAACCTTGAGCAATAAAAATCCAATCCATTAAAAGAGCTAGTGCTGGCAAAACTATAGCAATTTCTTTGCAGCCGCTTGCAAAAAATGCGCTTACTAAACTAAACATCATTGCCATAATTCTTAGTGGTGCGCTTAAGGCAGTTGCTGCATAAAAAAATGAGACAAGGGCAGCTATAATAAAGAGAGCAGCCATTCCTTCGAGTTGGCCTTGAATGACATAAGATACTGTTTGTGTTTGTACGGGATGAAGGAGAAACAGTCCTGCCGTCATAAAGGCAATAGCGTATGAATTTTTCAAAAAGAATGAGTCTTTTTTAATTTTATTAAGCATAATAAAGATAAGATAAAAAAGAAGAATAGCGGTTATAGTATGGATACATAAGTTACCAAGTCTATAACTCCAGGGGTTAAATTTGCCAATGGAGTAATGGATAGTATTTAACCAATAACTCATCCAACGAGGTCCTGTCATAAACAGGGTCCAAAAGGTTCCATGGCGAATGCTGAATTGCCGGGTTATATTAGCGATATCATCAAACTGAAAATCATATCGTAAGGATGGTGCATAAAAGAGAGCCCCTAGCAGTGTTAAAATAACAGGCGTGCCTTGCAGTAGCCAGTGAGGGATAGAGTAGGAATGTTCTTTGGTTGTAGTAAATTTCTTTTGTTTTTTTGCTCCAGTTTCCACAAATCTCCTTTTTTTGTTAGACTGTTTTTCATGTACGAACTTATTTTATCGTACTAACTTTTTTTTACAATAATGTCCATATCTTGCCTAATTATTGAGTACATAGACAGGTTCCATGATTAATCTTTATACAACAGAACTTATAATTAATACAGTAGCTCTTATAATTGCCTATCTAATTACCGAAAGCTTATCAGGTTTTTTTTCTGCATGGATAACCAAAAAATTCGGTGATTCAACGGCTGAGCACTTAGGTTTTTTAACGCTGAATCCTTTTATTCGCATAGATCCTATTGGTTTTTGTGCCTTAATTTTTTTAGGTTTAGGATGGGGAGTATATATACCAATAAATTATCATTCTATTCAAGCACCCTACCGCGTACTTAAAATTATTATGGCCTACTTTGCCGAGAGCATAGCCCACTTGACGATTGTATTGATTGCTCTCACCTGCCTTATAAAAATGCTTACTATTCAAGCCCTCTATGTAATTGGGCCTATGATTATATCTGGTTCTATTTCTCTTTCAATGTTTACCACTACGTATGGCCACGCCTCTTCCCTGTATTTAGTAATGGCTATTGTTTTGGTGAGTATAAGTTATTTAGGGTTAATGTTAGGGGTGCTTAATCTCATTATTAATAGTATTCGATTAATTGCGCTTTTTATTTTTGATGAGGATCCAGCAAGCGCTAACCCGCTCATCACTTTTATGCCGTTGCTCATTTTTTTACTTTTTGCGCATCACATTCGTCTTTATATCTTATATTGTTTAGCTCATGCGGGACATTTTTTGGCAGCCCTGCTCGGTAACTAAGGATACTCATGCAATTATCACCAGCTTTAGAAGTTTTTGAACAACTTTCTGCGGGGACTCAAGCGGTTATTCCCCAGTTAGAATTACTCAAAAAATTGGAATCAGGAAAGAAGCTAAAAATAAAATTGGGTATGGATCCCACCGCCCCAGATTTACACCTAGGTCATGCGGTTGTTTTAAGCAAAATGAAGCAGTTTCAAGATTTAGGACATGATATTATTCTTGTTATCGGTGATTTTACAGCGCGTATTGGAGATCCTACGGGTAAATCAAAAACGCGACCTCCCCTTACACTGGAAGATATTGAAAAAAATACTCAGACTTATTTTGAGCAAGTGAGCCGCATTCTAGATTCTGATAAAATTAGTATACGTTATAATTCAGAATGGCTTGCTACTCTCCATGCAGCCGATTTTATACAATTATGTAGTAGAGTTACGGTTGCACAGTTGATTGAGCGAGATGACTTTGCGCAACGGCTTGCAAATCATTCTCCTATAAGCTTTCATGAACTACTCTATCCCTTATGCCAAGGATATGATTCGGTTGCGTTAAGGTCAGATGTAGAGCTGGGGGGCACAGATCAAACATTTAATCTTCTTATGGGTCGTCATTTACAAGAGCAATGGGGCCAGGAGCCGCAAGTAATTATAACAACCCCTCTCCTTGAAGGTCTTAAAGGGGTTCAAAAAATGTCTAAGTCTCTAGGAAATTACGTAGGTCTCACGGAAACTGCAGCCAATGCGTATGGAAAACTTATGTCTATTTCTGATGAGCTTATGTGGCATTATTATGAAATTCTATTGCTAACACCCTTGCTAACTATTAACAGTTGGAAAGAAAAGATTGATAAGAGGGTTTGCCATCCTATGGATCTTAAAAAAGAGATGGCGCGTGCTATTGTGGCTAAGTTTTGGTCGGTTTCTGAAGCAGAAGCAGCACAAGAACAATTTGAAGCTCTTTTTCAGAAGAGGGATTATTCTCAAGGGGCTTCTATCGAGCTACCTCTCGCGACGTGTAATCCTATTTGGATTGCTGAGCTTCTTAAATTAGTAGGAGCAGTTCCCTCTTCAACGCAAGCACGTCGTTTGATAGATGAGGGCGCTATTAAAATTGATGGAATTACAAAAAGTGATCCTCAAGAACAGATTGTGTGGCGTGTTGGAATGACCGTTAAGGTGGGTAAGCATCGCTTGTATGTTTTAAAGTAACATTATATATAACTTTGATAGGTCGGTCGCTATGATAAAAAAATATTGTTTTGTGGTGATAATGATGTTGAATTATTCAATAGCTGCCATGGAACATACGCAGAACCCGGGTTGGCTTGTGCGTTCAGTAGGAATAATTGGAAAAATTTTTAAAGAGAATGAGGAGCAAAAAAAAGACGATAGCAGCGCAACCTATGAAGTTCGAATTAGTAAACATGATGAGACCGATAAAAAATCTTCAGATATTTTAGCCGCTAAAGTGACCGCTGAAATTGAGAGCAAGATTGTATTATCATGTGTTGGGGTAAGGAAAAATGTTACCCACATGACAATCGATGTCGCTCTTGGAGGTGCTGCTGTTGCGCAAGAAACTTTAGACAAATTTAGTGACCAGGGAAAAAGGAATTTAGGAAAAGGAGTGATTCCGAAGGTTGTGGAGTCAGCAGATGTGGCAGAGGACACCTTGTGGCTTAGGTTTACTGTTGCTCAAACACGATTGAACGATCCTTTTAGAATTAAAAAACAAGATTCTGGTAAAAAAAGATTAAATAAATTTGCTTCAAAACTTTAAAGAATGTTCTACATAATGTTCATGCATTTTTTAAGGATTATAGGAAGAAACGCACATTTTAAGCGAAAGCACAGTATATGATTTCTCATCCGTGGCACACAATTTCAAGCGGTAGTCGCGTGCCGGAATTAGTTAACGCCATTGTCGAGATTCCTCGTGGATCGCGCGCAAAATATGAGGTTGATAAGGAAACGGGTATTTTGCGATTAGATCGAGTTCTGGTTTCTAGCATTAGCTACCCTTTTCATTATGGTTTTATTCCTCAAAGTTATGGACAGGATGGCGATGCTTTGGATATTCTTATTCTTTGTTCAGAATGTTTAGTTCCATTAACGTTAGTGGAAGTACGAGTGCTGGGAGTTATGCACATGATTGATCAAGATGAGCCGGATCATAAAATTATTGGAGTTGCGCAGGGTGATCATAGATTGCGCCATGTGCATGAACTTGTTGATTTAGATCCGGGGGCGCTTGACGATATTCAGACTTTTTTTAGCAATTATAAAAGAGGTGAGAACAAGAAAGTTATAATCCAAAATTTTTCGGGTCGGGTTGCTGCCTATGAACTTATTATGCAAAGCTTAACTTCTTATCAGCAGGCTTTTAGGCCCTAAATCTCTAATGAGAAATAGGAACTTTGGTGATAATGTTGGGTATTTCTTGAGTTACCTTTGAGAGGAAATACAGTGCAGTACCAGCAAGGGCAAACATGCCCAGTAGTGAACACCAGCTTCCTAAAGGAGTAATTTCCCGATGAGTTATTGACTCAGAGATAGTCACTTCCTTGAGGACCTCTTTAATAAAATTGGGTGAATTTTCCAGCTTTCTCTTCTGCTCATCTGGCAAATTTGGTGGAATGTGGGAACATAAATAAGTCCCTTGAGGTACCGTGACTGTGACTGTTGTGCGAGAGGTCGTCATAAAAGAACAAAAGTGCGCAGGCCAATGATTAGTGGTCTTTTCTAAATTAATCAGCTCAGGTATAAATTGAGTATTACTTTGGATTGGTAATTTGGTCAAAGGAGATATTAGAATTCCCTCTTTATTTGCCATCACCACATGCTTTAAGTTGTTGAAGGCGACGCTCAGATAAAGAGTCATAGCCTTCGCGAGTTTAATCTGAGCTTCTGGGCTTGTATTGGGGTCTAATCTTGTGTTTATTTGAGCGGGACTTAGCCCTTCTGTGTCGTATAAATTTCTTGTTATAGGATCGAGCAGAATTTTATAAGCCGTCTCTAGTTGTTGAAATTGAGCTAGAGCTGTATTATCGCCTTGATTTTTATCAGGATGATATTGCAAAGCTCGAACGCGGTATGATTTCTTAATATCATCGATTGAGGCATTGAAAGATAGCCCCAAAATGTTGTATAGTTGATGAGGGTCGCTCTGCCCCCTCTCTTCCATTCCTCGGCTTACAAAGCCAAGAAGGCTTAAAACGGCCAAAAGTAGTAATTTTTTCATATAATCACAGATTGAAATTTTTAATTACCTCTATTTACTTTTCATAGTATATCAATATTATTATTTGCTGTCAAATAGACTATTATTCTTGCGATTCTTTTGGTTGTTCTTGTGGATTTAGGTTAAAATATCCAGCGTAAGATCGGAGAATTTCTGTTGTTGAGCTTTGTAATTACCCACAAAGGCTATCATAGCAGCGTTATCAGTGCAGAAACGAGCAGGAGGACTTACAAATAGCATTCCTTGTTTGTAAGCAAAATTAGCTAGTAATTGTTTTAAGTACTTATTACATGCGACGCCTCCTACGAAACTGAGCGCTTTTATCTGGGGATAAAGGCGACAGGCGAGCTTCAATTTTTCTATAAAAATATCGCCGATGCACACAAGCATCGAGCTAGCTACTTGATTAATAAATTCATCAGTAATGGTAGGTGAGAGTTGTTTCGTTGTTAGATCATAGAGCGAGCGTTTTACTAGATCATAGAGTATCGCTGTTTTTAATCCGGAAAAACTAAAATTTATAGATTTATTGCCACGCGGATAATTAAAAAAATCTCTAAAATTAACTTTTTCTGCTCTCTGCTCAATCATAGGTCCCCCCGGATAAGCAAGTCCCAATACCTTGGCTATTTTATCGAATGCCTCTCCTGCGGCATCGTCCAACGTTTGGCCAAGAATTTCGTAGTGGCCTAAATCATGAATTAAATATAAAGCGGTATGTCCGCCTGAGGCGGTTAGGCATAGATGAGGAAAGGGAAGTTCTTTTTCCAAAAATGCAGAGTAGGCATGTCCTTCTAAATGGTTAATGCCAATAATATTGCATGGTAATGCAAGAGCTAATGCTTTGGCAAAACAGACCCCAATCAAAAGAGAGCCGGGAAGACCTGGCTTATTAGTAACCGCAATAGTGGTAATATCCTGAAGGGACACTGCAGCTTGTGCAAGTGCTGCGGTAATAACTTCATTAATTTTTTCTAGGTGTGCTCGGGAAGCAATTTCGGGGACAACTCCACCATAATGCTCATGAGCTAACTGTGAATAAAGAAAGCTAGAAAGAAGCCCTCGTTCACTGCTAAAAACTGCTGCTGCCGTTTCATCACATGATGTTTCTATTCCTAAGGTTAATTTTTCGATCATGTTAACTTAGTATATATCGATTAGGGGGAGCGGGGAGACAAACAACTGTACGACTATCCACGTTAACACGTCTTACTTGATCAATTTTTTTGTGAAAGGGTTTAAGATCCATCGAAATATCGGCCATATGGTCTAGTTTTTGTCTAAAAGACTCAGGGGTCATTTTACTATCAAACAGCATGGTCGGAAGAAGGCGAAAGGGACGAAGGGTGTCGCTTATAACGGAACGGAGCTCGATATCGGCAGGATCCCACAAAAATAGAATTGTAGTATCAGGTAACATAATCACCGGCTCTTTATTATCCATTTCTTCCACCCGCCATTCAAGAAGCATTCCATCATTAGAGCTATTAGTTGTTTGAGATTCAACATCATCTGTGTGGTCAAGGCGATGAGCAGTGATATGCCACAATCGGTAGGAATGCTGAGGAGATGTTTTCAAACTTTCGATTTCAGGATTTTCGGGACGTTTAATATCTTGGGCCACTAAAAAATAAAATTCGTTAGCATATACTTTTTCATAAAATTCTACGATTGCTTTTTTGGGGGGCGCAGCAAATTTATCGGCATCAGCCGTGTAACAGACTCCTTTATAGAAAAAAGTAAGGGTTGCACTCTCAGTGATGGTAGCAGGGAGAATAATATTGAGGTGAAAGGCTATAGAGTTGGTTCCTTTTAATGCCAAAGTTGTTAAAAACATAGCTAACAGACATAACGGGCGTAGTGTTTTTTTGAAATACATACAATCCTTTCTGGTAATAAAGCTGTACTCTAGACTAGATTAATAAATTTTTTATTTTTTTTCAAAAATAGTGTCATTCTGGTGAACTCAGGTTTCTTTATGATTAGGCTTCTGATTGGAAGTATTGTATCTTTATCTCCTTTTTAATTAGGCTGAAAATATGGTTAATTTTCTAGGGCTATTACTCGAAAGTATTTATGATGGTAACCAAAAAAGGTTGTGCGGTGGCTTTTGGACTTATTTTAATTCCTTTTGGCGTCTGGAGTATGGATTTACAAGAGGCCTTAGATGATTTCAAAGATAACTTGAAGGAGATAAGTACCGCGGTCAATGCTTCGATACAATCAGAAAATAAGGCATTATTGCCTCAAGGCCTTCCCAAAGAAAGAAAGATTGGCAACGCAGAAAAAGGGCATGAAAGCGAGCAGATATATTTCGATCCTTTCGTATTGGTTACTGGCTTTCCAGAAAAAGATATAGCCTCCAAGAAAATAAAAACTGTTGTTGAGGGATCTACATTAGTGATTGTTAATGATAAGAACACTATTCAATTTCAAGCCGGTATATTTACTGTGCCAAGCATTGCGGAATTAAAAGATCAATTTAATCAGAAAAAAATATTAGCTGGAAAATCAACATTCAATGTTGTAGAAGGCTATGATGATCCAACAAACAGTTGGTTTCGATATAAATTGGATTCTCCCGCGCTGCAA